>UOFM01000143.1_pt1 | contig 12826 bp, 11 predicted proteins | sample 1990071 | NCBI WGS metagenome assembly UOFM01 (sample SAMEA4728526, study PRJEB27164) | hydrothermal vent metagenome | biome: marine basaltic hydrothermal vent biome; feature: marine hydrothermal vent; material: mineral | place: Pacific Ocean | collected 2011-06-14/2011-07-23 | depth 1741 m
CTTTTTAGCGACCGCTGTTTTTTTCACTACCTTGTTAGCCACCACCGGTGCTGGCACCGTGTCCTTCGCCGCAGTATCCCCATCACGCTGTTCCTGCAGCTTGCGCGCCACGACGCGGCGTATCGTCGCCGAGCGGTGACGGCTGGCCAGTAATTTCTTCGTCTCTTCCACCACCTTGAGTACGGCGCGGAACACGTCGTCCGGCTCACCAATACCCTGAACCTGGCGCAATAACCCCTGCTCGCGGTAATACTCAACCACCAGCATAGTCTGCAATTCATAAATACGCAGGCGATTTCCGATCGTTTCCTCGTTATCGTCCGAACGGCGACGCAGGCGGCCACCACACTCATCACAGCGGCCGTCCATCTTCGGCGGTGCGTAAAAAATGTTATAGCTGGCGCCGCAGGAGACGCAGCTGCGGCGCCCGAACAGGCGTTGCATGATGGTATCGACATCCACATCGATGAGTAACGCCAGATCAATGGGTAAATCCAGCTGCCCGAGCAATTCATCGAGCTGCTCGGCCTGGGCAAGATTTCGTGGAAAACCATCCAGAATGAAACCCTTACTGGCATCACTGCGTGACAATCGCTCGCGAATGACACCGAGGACGATTTCGTCCGAAACCAGCTGGCCGGCATCCATGACCGCCTTGGCGGCCTTGCCGAGCGACGTACCGGCGGCCACTGCCTCGCGCAATAGATCGCCGGTGGAGATCTCGGGAATCCGGTATTGCTTCGCCAGTCGATGTCCCTGCGTGCCTTTTCCGCACCCGGGCGCTCCCAGTAGCACAATCTTCATAGTCCTCTCACTCTCGCTGTGTCATTGATTTTTATTACATTTATGAACTAACCGACGCCTTCCGGGAAGCCTTGACCAATAAAAGTTTTTTCATAGGGACATACAATAGTTTTCGTCGCCGAAACACCGCATAGTGATTAAGCTACCGCCCCTACAAGCCTCAAGTCAAACAAAGCACCTGAATTTCATTGCTTTATGCTCTATGCTTGGGCGCCTTTTCGAAGCTCGCAGAGATTAATAAAGCACCAAATTATGAACCGGGTTCCCGACTTCTCCGATAATGACTTGTGGATTATCAAGTCTACATTGCAGGAACGTTATGGCGAAGCGCCAGACGTTCAGCTGGCAGAAACCGAGCTGCGTCTCGATCTCTCACGCACCGAACTGAGTCCTTGCCCGGCCGCTTACTGGGAAGTTGACGGCTGCCACTTTGTCATAGCCAAAACCGGTGACAATCACTACCGCTGCCAGTTTTTTTACCGCGTACACCAGATGTACGGTACCGGCCGCGATGAATACGGCGACCTGACCGAATGTGTCGTCACCCTGCTTCAGGTCCAGGCTGATCAGCAGGTGAAGGATGCTGGCAAGACCAGCTGACAACACCCCAACCGAATTTGATAAAACGTTTCAGGAGTACTTTGACATGGCACGATCCACAGAAAAGAAAAACGCGTTTTACGCCCAGTCGGGTGGCGTAACCGCCGTTATCAACGCCAGCGCCTGCGGCGTAATCGAGACGGCGCGCAAGCACCCGAACAAGATCGGCAAGGTATTCGCCGGCCGCAACGGTATTATCGGGGCGCTGACCGAAGACCTTATCGATACTGGCAAGGAATCTGCGCGTGCCATTGCCGCACTGCGCCATACACCTTCCGGCGCTTTCGGCTCCTGCCGTTACAAAATGAAGAGTCTGGAAGCCAACAAGCGTGAATACGAACGACTGATCGAAGTCTTTGCGGCCCATAATATCGGCTACTTCTTTTATAACGGCGGCGGTGATTCTGCTGATACCTGCCTGAAGGTCTCGCAGCTGTCCAAGGCAACGGGTTATCCCATCCAGGCGATTCACGTGCCCAAGACCGTGGACAATGACCTGCCGATTACCGATAACTGCCCGGGCTTTGGTTCAGTTGCCAAGTACATTGCCGTTTCCACCCGTGAGGCCAGTTTCGATGTCGCCTCCATGTGCGCCACCTCGACCAAGATTTTTGTACTGGAAGTCATGGGGCGTCACGCCGGCTGGATTGCCGCTGCCGGTGGCATGGCTGCTACCGAAAACTGTGATCTGCCCATCGTCATCCTGTTCCCGGAAGTAAAATTCAGTCAGACCCGGTTCCTGAAACTGGTCAAGGACAAGGTCAAAGAGTATGGCTACTGCTCGATTGTTGTATCCGAAGGCTTGCAGGATCGCTCCGGCAACTTCCTCGCCGACCAGGGCCTGAAAGACGCCTTCGGTCATGCGCAGCTGGGCGGCGTGGCACCGGTTATCGCCGGTCTGATCCGCGACAAACTTGGCTTCAAGTACCACTGGGCGGTGGCTGACTACCTGCAACGTTCAGCACGCCACATCGCCTCAAAATCCGATGTCGAGCAGGCCTACGCCATGGGCAAGGCCGCCGTGGAACTGGCCTTGCAGGGCAAGAACTCGGTGATGCCGACCATCAAACGTATATCCAACAAGCCATACCGCTGGAAGATTGGTGAGGCCAAGCTGGCACGCGTCGCCAACGTCGAGAAAATGATGCCCAAGGGCTTTATCAGCAAGGACGGTTTCGGTATCACCCGGAAATGCCGTGATTACCTGGAGCCTCTGATTGCCGGTGAAGATTACCCGCCTTATGGCAAAGACGGCATGCCGAAGTATGTTCAACTCAAGAATGTACTGGTACGGAAAAAACTTGGCGACTTCAAGGTCAGGTAATAACAGTTAAACACAGGGGTGCTAAAGTGCACCCCTTTTTTGGTGACGGGATGACGCTGAATAAAGCGCGCGAACTGATTACGGTTCAGGCCACTATGGGTGGCGGTTATAACCGCAACAGCGCAAAACTGATTCTTGCCGAGGTGCATCGAGAGCACGGGCAGGACGCTGTTGACCAACTGATTCGCGAGTTCGACCTGGAACAATTGTTTGGTTTCAAACCAGGCAGCGTGTTCCACTGAAACAAAACTGGCGATACTGCACGCCGCTGCGGCAAGAAACGAACACAGTTTCATCCGCAAGGCACCGCGTATCGCACCATAGAAACTGTTGCTGGAGGAACTACCATGTCCGCTGAACTTATTTTTGTACTGGCCAGTGCGGCCACTGCCATCCTGTATGGCATTGTGTCCACTAAGTGGATACTGGCCAAACCCGCCGGTAACGAGCGCATGCAGGAAATTTCTGCTGCCATCCAGGCCGGCGCCAAGGCCTATCTGAATCGCCAGTACGCCACTATCAGTATGGCCGGTGTCGTGCTGCTGGTACTGATCGGTCTATTCATTGGCTGGACAACAGCCACCGGTTTTGCCATCGGTGCGATCTTCTCCGGGTTGACCGGTTACATTGGCATGAACGTATCGGTTCGCGCCAACGTGCGTACCGCCGAAGCGGCTAACCATGGACTCAATGCTGCCATGCAGATCGCCTTCCGCGGCGGCGCCATCACCGGCATGCTGGTGGTCGGGCTTGCGCTGCTGGGCGTGGCAGGCTTTTACGGCATATTGGTCGCAAATGGCGTTGAAGACCCCATCCATCCGCTGATCGGACTGGCCTTCGGTGGCTCGCTGATTTCCATCTTCGCCCGTCTTGGCGGCGGCATTTTCACCAAGGGCGCGGATGTCGGCGCAGACATCGTCGGCAAGGTGGAAGCCGGTATCCCTGAAGATGACCCACGCAACCCTGCTGTTATTGCTGACAACGTCGGTGATAACGTCGGTGACTGCGCGGGCATGGCCGCCGACCTGTTCGAGACCTATGCCGTGACCGTGGTCGCCACCATGTTACTCGGCGGTCTGCTATTGAAAGATGCAGGTTCATCTGCGGCGACCTACCCGCTGGTTCTGGGTGGTGTTTCCATTATCGCCTCCATCATCGGTACCTTCTTCGTCAAGGTGCGTGACGGTGGCAAGATCATGAATGCCCTGTACCGCGGCCTGATCGTGGCCGGTGGGCTGGCCGCAATCGCTTTCTACTTCGTCACACAGCAGGTCATGGGTGATTCCATCATGTTGGAAGGCGTCAGCGTCGATAGCATAAACCTGTTCTACTGCGGTCTCATCGGCCTGGCGCTGACGGCTGCCATGGTGGTCATCACCGAGTATTACACCGCAACCGAGTACTCGCCGGTGCGTCATATCGCTGAAGCCTCCACCACCGGTGATGGCACCAACGTGATTGCCGGCCTGGGCGTTTCCATGAAGTCCACCGCCGCCCCGGTACTCGCAGTGTGCGCCTCCATCTGGGGCGCTTATGAGCTGGCTGGCCTGTACGGTATTGCCATCGCCGCAACCTCCATGCTGTCCATGACCGGTATCATTGTGGCACTGGATGCTTACGGCCCCATCACCGACAACGCCGGTGGTATTGCCGAAATGGCCGAGCTGGATGAGAAAATCCGCAGCATTACGGATCCACTGGATGCTGTCGGTAATACCACCAAAGCGGTGACCAAAGGCTACGCCATCGGTTCTGCCGGTCTCGCCGCCCTGGTGTTGTTCGCTGACTATACCCACGCGCTGGAAGAACACAGTGGCGGTGTGGCACTGAACTTCTCCCTGGATAACCACATGGTCATCATCGGCCTGTTCCTCGGCGGCCTGGTGCCTTACCTGTTTGGCGCCATGGCGATGGAAGCCGTGGGCCGTGCGGCCGGTGGTATCGTCAACGAGGTTCGCCGCCAGTTCCGCGAAATGCCGGGGATCATGGATTACACCCAGAAGCCGGATTACTCCCGCGCGGTGGACATGCTCACCAAATCTGCGATCCGCGAAATGATAATTCCGTCCCTGCTGCCAGTACTGGTGCCAGTGGTGGTTGGCCTGACACTGGGCAAGGAAGCACTGGGCGGGCTGTTGATCGGCACGATCGTCACCGGTCTGTTCGTGGCCATTTCCATGACCACTGGTGGTGGTGCCTGGGATAATGCCAAGAAGTATATCGAGGACGGTAACTTCGGCGGCAAGGGTTCCGACGCGCACAAGGCTGCCGTTACTGGCGATACCGTGGGCGATCCCTACAAGGATACAGCCGGCCCGGCGATCAACCCGTTGATCAAGATCATTAATATTGTTGCGTTGATGATCGTACCGTTGCTGTAGTTTTGTCAGTTGTAACGCCCCCGGCTTTCAAGGTCGGGGGCGTTTTTGTTTTCCGGTGGCTGAATTCGTCACAAACTCTCCGGTTCGGGCCGGTGGCGAGGGAGACCTCCCCTGTCCGGTGAGTCGGTGCAGCCGAGCATCGCAGCGACAGATGGATGAAGCGATCCCTTGTCTGAGCCGTTCACGCAGTGATCGGCGAGTTTGGGATCGCGCCACCTGTCGCGAGAAGCGCAGGGAACCCGCGCAGCGGGCAAACCGTCGAACCGGACAGGGGAGGTCTCCCTCGCCACCGGCTTGAACCACACCCCCAACCCAATTAAATCAGGTTTTCCTAATACAGACCCGTTATAATTGCCGGCCTTTTGATCTTCTGGATGGGAGTCCCTCATGAATCTTGATCGCGTCAGTTCCGGTGCGGATCTGCCCAATGACATCAATGTCATTATCGAAATTCCAGCCCACGCCGACCCGGTGAAATATGAAGTCGACAAGCAGACCGGCGCCATGTTCGTCGATCGCTTCATGAACACCGCGATGCATTATCCCTGCAATTACGGCTATGTTCCCCACACGTTATCGCCAGATGGCGACCCGGTCGATGTACTTGTACTCACCCCGGTGCCACTGATCAGTGGTTCTGTGGTGCGCTGCCGACCGGTCGGTGTGCTGAAAATGACGGATGAGTCGGGTGATGACGCCAAGGTGCTGGCCGTGCCGATCGACAAGCTGTGCAAGGAATACCGCCGGGTTCAGGATTTCCGCGATTTGCCGCCGAGCATCCTTGAACAGGTTGCGCATTTCTTTGAGCACTACAAGGATCTGGACGAAGGCAAATGGGTGCGCGTCGATGGCTGGGCCGGTATCGATGAGGCTCGCCAGGAAATTCTCAACAGTGTCGAGCTGTACAAAAAAGCACCCGAAAAACCCCACTTCTGAGTATCGCCATGAAAGTCTGCATCGTCTCCGACAGTCACGACCACCGCCCGCTGCTCACGGCCGCCGTCAGCGCGGCCAAAGCGGCGGGGGCCGAGGCCGTGCTGCATTGCGGTGACGTTGTCGCACCCAGCACGCTCAGCGTGTTAAAGCCTTTTGGTCTACCCATCCATGTCATTCATGGCAATAACGCCGGTGATCTGTACATGATGGCGCGTATCGCCAACCAGCCGGATAATCATGTCACTTTTTACGGGCAGGATGCCGGTATCGAGCTGTGTGGACGCAAGATCTTCCTGGTGCACTACCCGCACTATGCGCGCGCCATGGCGACCACCGGCAACTGGGATCTGGTGTGCTGTGGCCACGACCACGAAGCACGGATAGAAACCGTAGCCAATATCCAGGGTGGGGAAACACACATGGTTAATCCCGGTACTGTCGGCGGGGTTGCCGCACCGGCAACCTGGGTGTTCGGCGACCTGGATAACATGACGTTTGAGATACACGAAGTCGTAACCGACGCGGCAACGGACAAGCTCGTCACTTCGTAAGCCCATGTTCATCCACGAGCAATACACTAGCCCGGCGTATTGTGCTCTACCCAGCGGCTTCGATCTTTCAGCTGTTCCTTCTTCCAAAACGGTGCATTTGATTTCAACGCTTCCATCAGCCAGCGACTGGCATCGAAAGCCGCCTTGCGGTGCGCCGACCAGACAGCAACCAGCACAATGGGGTCCGTCGGGTGCAATTCGCCGACCCGGTGTACGATAAGGGTGTCGACCAGATCCCATCGTTCAGCCGCCTCTGTGCTGATTTTCTCCAGGTAGCGCTCCGTCATTCCCGGGTAGTGCTCCAGGAACATACACTTGATCGGGTCGCCTTCATTGAAATCCCGCATGCTGCCAACAAACACGGCTGTAGCCCCAACGCCCGCCGCACTATCTGCCGACCGCTGATTCTGTCTGGCCTGGATCTGCTGCCAGGGATCGAAAGGCTGATCTGTGACCAGGACCGTCACGACATACCTCCGGTCACGGGCGGGAAGAAGGCGATTTCGTCATCCTTGGCCACGGCGGTTTCATACCCGACATATTCCATATTCCGCGCCGCTAACACATTGTCAGGAAAGGACTCTCCCGGCAGAAGCAGATTCCACACCTCACGCACCGTGGTGTTATCCGGCACGGAGACAAAGCGACAGTCTATCCCGTAACGTTCGCGCAAACCGGCAAACAGCCTGACCTTGACCTGCATTTTTTCCACCCTGCGTTGCGACATCCGCTCCGGCCACCTATAGTAGTATGCAACCACACGAAAAGATTCCGGAAAATCGGCCGACAACAGTTTACCACGCGGTGCGTGGCCAGATGTGGATACGGATAGGCGACATGAGCAAACTGACCCATTTCAACGCGGCAGGCGAAGCGCATATGGTCGATGTCGGTGATAAAGCCGTGTCGAGTCGATGCGCCATTGCCGACGGCTGGATTGCCCTGCAACCCTCGACCCTGCAACACATTCTCAACGGTGATAACAAGAAAGGCGATGTTCTTGGTATTGCCCGCATTGCCGGCATCATGGCCGCGAAGAAAACAGCCGATCTGATCCCTCTGTGCCATCCACTGGCGTTGACACGCGTAGAGCTGGAACTCGAAACACGCGACAAACCGGCCTCAATCTATTGTCGTGCAACCGTTGAAACACGCGGACAGACCGGTGTGGAAATGGAGGCACTGACCGCTGTGCAGATTGCCCTGCTAACCGTTTACGATATGTGCAAGGCCATTGATCGAGGGATGACGCTACACGAAATTCGCCTGCTGGAAAAGCAGGGCGGCAAATCAGGCCACTGGCAACGCAGTGCATCCTGACACCCCGGATACATGCAACATATAACGCTACAGGGAAAAGACGCCATATGACTGCACCGCTCAGGGTACTGATTGTCGAAGACAATGACGATGACGCACAACTGTTACTGGTCAGACTGCGGCGTGCCGGTTATTCGCCGGATTACATACGGATCGATAACGCGGATTCTCTCAGGAAAGCGTTGCATAACCATAACTGGCAGATCGTCATTTCGGATTACGCCATGCCCGGCTTTAGTGGCCTCGAAGCCTTGCGCATTCTGCGCGCACAAGACCAGGACACCCCTTTTATTCTGGTTTCCGGTACCGTCGGTGAAGAAATTGCCGTAGAAGCCATGCGCTTTGGTGCCAATGATTACATCATGAAAGACAACCTGACACGGCTGATACCCGCCATTGAGCGCGAACTGCGTGATGTTCGGGAACGCTCTGATCGCAGGCGCGCCGAGGAAGCCCTCTACCAGGAACGCGAGCGAGCACTGGTCACCCTGCATTCTATCGGTGACGGCGTCATCACCACCGATGCTGACGGCCGCGTCGATTACATGAACCCGGTCGCAGAGCGGGTCACCGGCTGGAACAATAATGAGGCACAGGGACACCCACTCACGGGAATACTGCCACTGACCAACGAAGCATCACGTATTCCCATCGAGAGTCCTATCACGATCTGCCTGCGCACCCGGCAGGTGGTTGATCTCACCGAACAATGTCTGCTGATCAATCGTAATGGCCAGGAATTTCATATCGAGGATTCGGCGGCTCCCATATTCGACCGTGAAAACCATGTCATTGGCGTAGTAGTGGTTTTCCACGATGTCACGCGCGAACGGCGCATGGCGCGACAAATGACCTGGGAGGCCACTCACGACAGCCTGACAGGCCTGGTCAATCGGCACGAGTTTGCCGAGCGCCTGAACAACCTGTTGTCCTCGGGCGACCGTGGAGACCGCGAACACGCCTTGCTGTACCTCGATCTCGATCAGTTCAAGGTTATCAATGACACCTGTGGTCACGATGCCGGCGATGAATTGCTCCGGCAGCTCAGCCGCATGCTGCTGCGCAGCGTACCGACGAACTCCTCCCTGTCGCGACTCGGCGGTGATGAGTTTGGCGTACTGCTGGAGAATGTTTCCATGGAACAGGCCCGGGATATTGCTGACCGGTTGCTATCAACCTTCAGTAGTTTTACCTACCAGTGGGAAGAACGCCGCTTCGATGTTGGCGTCAGTATCGGCATGGTACCCATCCAGCATGACACCCAGAATGCCTCGCTGATCCTCAGTGCCGCTGATGTCGCCTGCTACGTCGCCAAAGAAGCCGGGCGGAACCGCATCCACGTTTACGAGGAAAGTGATATCGACCTCGGCCAGCGACACAATGAAATGCACTGGGTGTCCCGTATCAAGGAGGCGTTGGAAGAAAATCGCTTTGTGCTTTATCGCCAGGAGATTACCCCGCTAAATGCGATGGACAAAACGCCACACTACGAACTGCTGGTGCGCATGCGTTCGTCAGACGGCACCATCATCCCGCCGGGCAATTTTATTCCTGCTGCAGAGCGTTACAACCTGATGAATTCGCTTGACCACTGGGTTATCGACAATGCCTTCAAGCACCTGCAATTACTCCAGCAACGCGGTGACAGGGGCATTTATTCCATTAACCTGTCCGGGAATTCACTCAACGAAGAAGGATTTTCCAGGTACATCGCAAAAAAAATCGATGAATACCGGATTCACGCTAACCAGCTATGCTTCGAGGTGACGGAAACAGCGGCCGTCTTCAATCTGGCCAGGGCCAGCCACATTATCAAAACACTGAAAAAACTGGGCTGTCGCTTCTCACTTGATGACTTTGGTAGCGGACTGAGTTCTTTCAGCTACCTGAAAAATCTACCGGTGGACTTCCTGAAAATCGACGGCAGCTTCGTCAAGGATATGGACACCAACCCGATGAATCGCGCCATCGTCGAGGCCATACACCAGGTCGGCCACACCCTCAGCATCCGCACCATTGCTGAATTTGTCGAGAATGAAGCCATCGCAAACCAGCTGCGCGACATCGGTGTCGATTATGCGCAAGGCTACCACTTCAGCCGCCCGGAACCCCTGATCGATGACAGCAATGTCATCCCGATAGAAAAAAAAGCTTCTATTTCAAAATAATACCCCGCCTTACGCGAACGTACCGCGCGCACGACAAAGACGCTATACTTTCCCGCATGCAGTGGATTAATCTCGTTCCGGAAAATGCCGGCATCCAGAACCTCAGGAGAGATACCCGGCGTCCGGCCGTCAGACGCGACGTTGATGCGGTGTCACCCTACCCGTCTGCGCGCCCTCCGCGTATCGACGAAGACATGCGGGACGCTACCGGCAAGCACCGTGAACGACGCGCCGGAGATCGTCGCGCAGGCACTGATCGCCGCAAAGAACAGATCCCGATATTACTGGACACACGCTGTAAACACGATCGGCGAGCTATCGGTAATCGCCGCTCACCTCCCCGTGATACCGATACCCGGCATTCCTCGCACAACACGCAACTGAGCCTTTATGCCTGAGCGGACAGGTGCACCAACGCACCGGCCCGCTGTGACTTCACCCTGCATCCGCAACTGTTGTCTCGATGAAAACGATATTTGCCTGGGCTGTTACCGCAGCCTGACGGAAATCTGTGCCTGGGGTGAAGCCAACAATGCAGTACGACAGAAAATTCTGCACAATGCGGCACAACGTAGACAGCAACGCAGCCACGATCAACATGACCAACATGATCAACCGGAAAATACCTGATGGACAGTAATCTGAATACCGATCTGCTCGACTTCATCCGCCGGTCGCCGACACCATTCCATGCGACGGAGAACCTGCGCGCACTGCTGCTGGATGCCGGCTTTGATGAGTTGAAGGAAGCCGACTGCTGGCAAACCCGGGCAGGCGGCCACTACTTTGTCACACGTAACAACTCATCCCTTGTCGCTTTTACACTCGGCACACAGTCTCCGTCAGATCATGGCTGGCGGATGATCGGTGCACACACCGACAGCCCCTGTTTGCGCATCAAGCCACAGCCCGAAACAGTTCGGCAAGGGTACTATCAGCTGGGCGTGGAAGTGTACGGCGGCGCACTGCTCAACCCCTGGTTCGACCGCGATCTGTCAATTGCCGGCCGGGTGAGCTACCGCGATTCCGGGCAACAACTGAACAGTGTCCTGATCGACTTTGAGCACGCCGTTGCCACCATTCCCAGCCTGGCCATTCATCTGGACCGTGACGCCAACAAGTCTCGCAGCATCGATGCCCAGAAACACCTGCCACCGCTCCTGATGCAAACCGGGGAAACATCACCGGCAGATTTCAGAACCCTGCTGCGCGACACAGTCCGCAAGCAGCACCCCGGGCTGGATATCGAGGAAGTGCTCGAGTTTGAACTGTCACTGTACGATTGCCAGCCCCCCGCACAGGTCGGCCTGAACGGTGACTTCATAGCGGCCGCACGACTGGACAATCTGCTCAGCTGCTTTGTCGCACTGCACGCACTCCTCGACAGCGATAACACGCAGTCAAAACTTCTGGTCTGCCATGATCATGAAGAAGTCGGCAGCACTTCAGCCTGTGGTGCAGACGGCCCCTTCCTGAAATCAGTCCTGCAACGCCTGTGCACCGACAACGAAGCACTGGCACGTTGTATTGACCGCTCATGGATGATTTCCGCCGATAACGCGCACGGCATTCACCCCAACTATGCGGACAAACACGACGCTTGCCATGGCCCACTGCTGAACCATGGCCCGGTCATCAAAACCAATGCCAATCAACGCTATGCCACCAACAGCGAAACAGCCGCCCTGTTCCGGCTACTGTGCGAGCGTGCCGGTGTGCCGGTCCAGTCCTTCGTCGTGCGCAGCGACATGGCCTGTGGCAGTACCATTGGTCCAATTACAGCCGCTCATATCGGGGTTCGAACACTCGATGTGGGTGTAGCAACCTTTGCCATGCATTCCATCCGTGAACTGGCCGGTAGCCAGGACATCCGATACCTGTACAAGGTGCTGAAAGCATTTTTTGCCTATTGAACGAGTTGGCTGGAAAGTCCGGGAGACGCTGATGTCAAGACAGAAACGCGCACTGGTTGTCGATGATTCGAAATCAGCCCGGCTGGTACTGCGCCGCATGCTGGAAAAATACGGCTTGATTGTCGATACCGTTGAATCCGCTCCCGAGGCACTTGAATTTCTCATCAGCAATCGTCCTGATGCTATTTTCATGGATCATATGATGCCCGGCATGGATGGGTTCGAGGCCGTGCGAGCCATCAAGGACAATCCGCAGACCGCTACCATCCCGGTGATGATGTATACCTCGAAAGGAGGAGACCTTTACATCGGCCAGGCACGGGCGCTGGGGGCTGTTGGAGTACTGCCAAAAACGGTGGCACCCGCTGAGCTGTTCGAATCACTCAAGCGTATCGGTCTGATCAATGAACGGCGCAGCAGTGATGACAGCGATCAGCAGGATGACGAATATGCCTCGGAACGTCTTGAGGATCTGTCCCAACAACATCCGGAGGCACCGGTTGTTGAAGCTGCCGCCAACATCATCCAGCCTCATGATGGCAATGAACCCATACAGAATCAGCTGCGGCGCATGCTCGACGAACAACGCGTGGAAATCCGCAAGGATCTGATACTGGGCCTCGATACCGCTGCACGCCAGAACCGCGAGAAGCTCGACCACCTGCTGGATGAAAAAATCGAGGCTTTCCGCCAGCAACTGCCACCACCGGCACGCCGTCCATCAGCTTTCCCGATGGTCCTGTTAATCATTCTGTTGTTCATTTCCCTGGCCTGGAACTTTGCTTCCCGTAAAGAGGGCATAACACAAGCCAATTACGCCACGGCTGAT
>UOFM01000474.1_pt1 | contig 12779 bp, 13 predicted proteins | sample 1990071 | NCBI WGS metagenome assembly UOFM01 (sample SAMEA4728526, study PRJEB27164) | hydrothermal vent metagenome | biome: marine basaltic hydrothermal vent biome; feature: marine hydrothermal vent; material: mineral | place: Pacific Ocean | collected 2011-06-14/2011-07-23 | depth 1741 m
CCTCACGTTGTGCGCGTTGTTGATACTGGTAAAGGAACTTGCGGCGCAGCAGACCGCCGGGATCGTCCGGGATACGCCGCAGCCATTGTTCGGCCGCCATCTGTTCCTCACTGTTGAGTGATTCTGCACGCGCCGGTTGACCCTTATCGTTTTGTGGCTGCTGCTGTTTGGCCTGAGCTTTGCCAGCGTTTTTGTTGCGGCTTTTATCCTGTTTCTGGCGGGCTTGTTTCCCTGCCTTTTCAGCAGCGGATTTTTCCCCGGCATTTTTCTTTTCCAGTGCTTTGGCCGCATCGGCAAACTGGTTTTTCCCGGCTTTAGCGTTTTTCTGTTGCTCTTTGCCTTTCCGGGCCTGCTTACCTTGTTGTCCCTGTTGGCCCTTCTGGGCTTGTTTATCCTGCTGGCTCTGTTTGCCTTTCTGGGCCTGTTTACCCTGCTGGTTCTGTTTACCCTGCTGTCCTTGCTTACCTTGTTTGCCTTTTTTGTCCTGTTTGCTCTGCGACTGATTCTTTTTCTGCTGCTTTTGTTTGCGCAACAGGGCTTCGACAGCAGCCTTGTTGGCTACAGCGTCTTCCATACCGGGTGCTGATTTCAGTGCGCTGTCGTAGGCACTGATGGCATCCTTGTAACGACCGAGCTTTGCCAGCACGTTACCGCGGTTGTAATCGGCTGTGACGCCGCCGCTACTGGAAAAGTCCTTCAGCGCTTGCTGATAATTGCCGCGCCGGTACTCGGCGCTACCACGCAACAGGGGGTCTTTCGCCACCTGGCTGGCGCGTTCGTAATCTTTCTCAGACAGGGCTTTTGCCGCTTGCTGATCGGGGCGTTGCCAGAGATCTTCCCAGCCGGCAGCCATGGCCGGTTGTGGTGGTGACAGTACACCGACCAGTAACACCAGGCTTAACAACCAGCCCCGGCGAAAGGCCAGTGCTGCCAGCGGCAGCAGTAAAACCACCAGCCAGGGACCACGGTCTTTCCAGTCCTGTCCCTGCATGTCATTGTTGACCAGGTTTTCAGTTGTCAGTGGTGTAGTATTATCCAGCAGAGACTTGATGTCGGTATCGCGGTTACTAAATGTGCGATAACGACCACCACCAGCCTCGGCCACCGCCTTGAGTGCCGCAGTTTCAAGCTGCGGTACGATGAGTTTATTGTCGGTGGTGCGTAGCAGCTGGCCCTGTGCATTGGTCAGTGGCTCGGCCTTCTTGCCACCAACACCGAGTACCGACACACGGTAGCCCTGTTTGCGTAATTGTGCCGCAGCCTTGCGGGCTTTGTTACCGGTCACGCCATCGGCAAACAGCAGGATCTGACCATTGCTCAACCCGGCCTGCTGCAACAGTTCACCGGCTTTTTCCAGGCCCAGGTCAGCACGACTGCCCTGTACTGGCATAAGACCAGGGTCGAGCGCCTTGAGCAGGGCACGAATCGTGTCCACGTCACGCGTTAGCGGTGTAACGGTAAAAGCATCACCAGCAAACACCACCAGCCCGGTCTGTCCCTCATCGTTGCGAGCAAGGATATCCTCAATTTTGAAACGTGCGCGTGCCAACCGCGAGGGTTTGAGATCCTGATCGAGCATAGAGCGTGAAAGATCCAGTACGATAACGCGTGCCGCACTGGTCTGGTAAAGCGGTTGCGGCTGTTTTTCCCAGACCGGATTAGCCAGCGCCAGGGCGGCGATCAACCAGCCCAGACTGAGCAGCCATAACAGGGAACGGCTGACCTTGTGGTCCTGACCGGTCAGCAACAAGGGCAGCAAGCGCGCGTCGATGATACGAGTCCACGGGTTGTCACCAGCGCTGGTTTGCCGCAAGCGCCATACCAGCAAGGCCAGCGGGATCAGGCTGAGCAGCCACAGTGGCTGGAGAAAATGAAATTGCTCAGGCATGTTGAGTCTCCACGTGGGGCGATGTTGCCCGCCACCCGAAGGCAGCGGTCAAGGCGATCAGCGTACTGAGCAACAGCGCTGCACCGAGCGGCCAGAAATACAGTTCGTCCACGGGTCGCCAGGTCTGTTCATCTTTGGAGACCGGTTCGATACGGTCCAGCAGGGCATAGATTTTTGCCAGTTGAGCGGTATCGCGGGCACGGAAATACCGTCCGTTGGTTTTACTGGCGATAGCCTTGAGGCTGGACTCATCGAGGTCACCGGTTGCCACCCGCTGTATACCGAAAGGTGTCTGTACCTGCATCTCACTACTGCCAATCCCAATCGTGTAGATACGCACGCCTTCACGGGCAGCCAGGTCAGCGGCCTTGAGCGGATCGACGTTACCGGCCGTATTGGTGCCGTCAGTAAGCAGGATCAGCACCCGGTTACTGGCGGGTTCCTTGCGCAGGCGTTTGATGGCCAGGCCTATAGCATCACCGATGGCGGTACGCTTGCCGGCCAGACCGATCTGTGCCTCGTCCAGCAGGGTACGTACTGTACTGCGATCAAAGGTCAGTGGCGCTTGCAGATAGGCCTGGTCACCAAACAGGATAAGTCCGATGCGGTCGCCCTTGCGCTGTTCAATAAACTCACCGGCGACCAGTTTGACTGCGGTGAGGCGACTGAGTTGACGGCCGTTGATCTGCATGTCTTCAGTCTGCATGGAACCGGAAATGTCTACTGCCAGCATCAGGCTGCGGCCGCTGATCGGCAGGTGCACGGTCTCGCCGATCAGTTGTGGGCGTGCGGCTGCCAGCACCAGCAGCAGCCAGGCCAGTGTCGCCAATGCCAGCCGCAGCCGTGAGCGCTGGCCGGTGTGGCTTTGCAGACTGGTTTGCAGTGCGGCATAAAAAGGAAAACGTAGCGCCGCCGGCGTGGCACTGGCGGCACGCGGCAGTAACAGTGCCAGCAACGGCAAGGGCAGGGCGGCAAGTAACCAGGGCCAGGCAAATTCAATATTCATATCAGCGTTCCGTGTTCTTTTTTACCCAGTGACGCACCAGGGTGCCCAGCGCCTGGACATCCAGGTCGGCGGGTAAGGCAGGTTGATAGGGGCCGGTGGCCAGCACTTGCCCTGGACCCTGGCTGAAACGGCCCTGGCCACCGGATTCATCAAGAAAATTCAGCCAGTCCTTGCCGGTCAGGGGGGCGACCCGCTGGCGGGAATAACGCATCAGTGCCAGGCGGCGCAGCAGGATGGAAATCTGTGCGATTTTTTCCGGTGTCGCCTTGTCGCCGGTTTCCTGTTCCAGTTCACCGAGCATCGCGAGGATACGTTGGCGCTGACGATGCAGACGGTAGCGGCGCGTGGCGAACCAGACCACCCAGACCAGCAGGACAAGCAACAGCGCGGCGAGGATCCACCAGCCCGGGGCCGGTGGCCAGAAGCCAGGTTCGGCCGGCAGGTGGATGTCGCGCAATTGCAAGGCTGGCTGGGTGGTCGGGTTCATGCTGCCACCTCCTTTGCCATGATAATCGGTGTCGGGGTAAAACCACGCCGCAGTACGCTGGCAACGTCATCCCCGGTGGACAATTGCAGCAGCGGGATGGCCCGGCTGCGCATAAGATCCCGCACCTGTTGGTGGTGCAGGCTGAAAAAATCGTTATAAGCTTTTCGTGCTGTGGCCGAACGGGTATCGAGAATGCCTTGCTGTTGGCCATCGCTGACGCCATAGCGTGCCGGTGGCGGGGGAGCAAGTTCCAGTGCATCGACTAACTGGAGGGCAACCACGTCGTTATGCTGGCGTAATCGCATCAGGTGGTTTCCGGTCTCGTCATCGATACCGTAAAAATCGCTGAGCAGAACAATCAGGCTGCCGGGCCGGCTGACACGACGCAGTCGGGCCAGTGCACCGTTGAGTCCTTCCGGATGCGGCGGGTGTTTGAGGTTCTCCAGCGGGTCGCTTTGTGCCACCAGCTGACGGATCAGGCGCAGCACGCCGTGTTTGCCACCGCGGGGTGGCAACTCGTGGTGGTCACCGTTGAACAGCAGGGCACCGATGCGGTCGCCGTGGATGACGGTTGCCCAGCCGATCAGGCTGGCGGCGCGAGCGGCGATGACGGACTTGAGTGCCCCCTGGCTGGCGAAGAACATCCCCGGGTTCAGATCCACACAGACCACGACCGGACGTTCCCGTTCTTCCTGGTAAAGCTTGGTATGGGGTCGGCCGGTGCGGGCGGTGACCCGCCAGTCCATGCTGCGGATATCATCGCCGGGCTGATAGATACGCGATTCCTGGTAGTCCATACCACGGCCGCGAAAGCGTGAGGCATGACTGCCGGATAGTTGCGCCAGTGCGGCCTGCTTGCGGCTGAGATTGAGTTTGCGAGCCTGCTGACGTAGGGCAATAAGCTCATCAAGGCTGACCCGGGTAGCGGAGTTGAGTGCAGGGTTTGCAGCGTCGACGGTTCGGTCAATAGCCCCGCCATCACGTTCGTGGTGGCGTTTTTTCACACCCGCAAAAAGTCTGTCCATGAATTTCATGTCAGGCAACCGGGATCAGTTTCAGCAGTTCGCGGATCACATCGTCAGAGTCCATGCCGTCAGCTTCGGCCTCGAAAGAAACCAGTACCCGGTGGCGCAGTACATCAAAGGCGATAGCCTGCACGTCAGCCGGTGACACGTAGTCGCGACCATCCAGCCAGGCGTGGGCGCGGGCGCAACGATCGAGGGCGATGGTGGCACGTGGACTGGCGCCATAATTCACCCAGCGGGCCAGTTCTTCGCTGTAGGGTGCCGGCGCGCGGCTGGCCAGTACCAGTTGCACCAGGTATTCCTCTACCGGTTCAGCCATGTGGACGTTCAACACTTCGTGACGGGCGGCAAAAATCTGTTGCTTGCTCAGCTCCAGTTCACTGGCTTCCGGCGTAGTGTCTTCGCGTTCGGCCTGCTGGCGAGCCAGTCTCAGAATGGCGTGTTCTGATTGAACATCAGGATAATCAATACGGATGTGCATCAGAAAACGGTCCAGCTGGGCCTCGGGCAACGCATAGGTCCCTTCATGTTCAATAGGGTTCTGTGTGGCCATCACCAGAAACGGGCGTGGCAGGGGATAGGTATGGCGACCGACGGTGATCTGCTTTTCACCCATGGCTTCGAGCAGTGCTGACTGTACCTTGGCCGGTGCACGGTTGATTTCGTCAGCCAGGATCAAATTGTGGAATAACGGCCCCGGCTGGAAATGAAAATCACCGGTTTCCGGTCGGTAGATGTCGGTGCCGGTCAGATCACTGGGCAGCAGATCCGGGGTGAATTGCAGGCGGTGAAAGTCACCTTCCAGCACCGCCGCCAGTTCCTTGATGGCGGTGGTCTTGGCCAGCCCCGGTGCGCCTTCCACCAGCAGATGGCCGTCGGCCAGCAGGGCGATGAGCAGGCGATCGATGAGTACCTGCTGGCCGATGATGCGTTGTTGCAGGTGCTCGCGGACCTGGTGGAAGGCCTGGTAGTGAGTACTGTGGGCAGTTTTCAGATCTGCCGGCGCGATGTTTGCGTTCATTTTCAAATAACTCCCTGATTTTGTTCAATGGGCTGCATAGCACCGCTATCCCGCCGGATTTTCGTCCACGGCATTAACGACAATGCTGTCATGGATCAGGCCTGCCTCGGCATCAGCCAGGATCTCACCTGCCTGTCCGGGATCTTTTGCGGAAAGTGATTTGAGGGCGGATTCAACTTTTTCAAGTGTTGCTGCAACGGGCAGGTCGACAAAACTGTATTGCAGTTCGATGTCCACAGACTTGAGCGCTTCGACAACTTTCTCATGATTCCCGCGAACTGCATCCAGATGGGTTTTTCCCAATTGTTGCTTGAGCTGCTCGGTGATTTCCACACCCTCTTTGACGCCCAGTTGTGAATAGATCGGTACCCGGCCGGAGGTGCTTTCGTTTCCGGCGGTGGTGCTGGATTTCAGTTTTGTCAGCAGGCCTTTTGCCTGTTCAAGATACTGCCGGGCTTCATCAGCGTGTTGCCCGGAAAGTAGTCGGTGTGCAGCGACAATGTATGACATGGCCTCGCGACCTTGCTGCGCCCGGACATCGGCCTGGTAGATTTTCTGCTGCTCGGGACTTAAATTGGCCTGTGTGCCGGCGACTGTTGACGTTGTCGGCGCGGGTTTTGGTGCAGTGGTGGCCATCACTGCCGTGGCGCTGAAGGTTGTGGTTGCGAGCAAGAGTAATGTGGCGACTGAATTCTTCGCGGTAGTGTGCATGTGGCTATCCTCATTGGCTGGCCGCCGGTCAATATCGGCCTCTGGATGCAACAGTACGTTGTTCAGGTTTAACGGGAGGTGGAGGAGAGATTAAGATTTGTTAATGTTTATGCTGCTGATAGACTCCTGACCTTCAAGGATTTACGCTTTTTTTCTGCTAACACCAAGCGCTTCGGCAGTCTCAGTAATACTTAACCCCATTGGTTCGATGCAGAGTTCCCTGAGTACTTCACCGGGATGGGGAAGGTGAAGAGGGATATCATTTCATCCGGCGACCTGATAAAGCCACCCCACCCGTGACGATTTCAACCACCCACCCGTTCATCGATAACAATATCAACCTTACCTGTCGTCTCTTTCGTCGAAACCGGACTCTGCATACCCTGCAAATCACCCGCTGACGGCATAGCCTGGCCTGATTTCGAAATCCTGGCACCAATACTCACCTGCGGGAAACGTGACAGCACCATGGCCGATGACATGGCCATGGAGTCGTCCAGTGTCACGGTGACAGGCAGATCACGGACCTGCTTGCGCACAATGGCCAGCGGCATGCGTGGGCCATTGACAGCGCGGGCAAAGATAAACACCGTGTCATCGGGTGCTGCGCTGTCCCGCAGTGCGGGGTCGAGAGATACCGTCACCTGAATGGAGGTTTTGTTTGCCGCCGTGTCTGTTGTCGGACCAGGTTCAACCGGTGCTGCATTGCCAAGTTTGGTCCGCGCCAGTTGAATCTGTTGTTGCAGGACAATATCGGTTTCACTGCCGGGCTGAACCTGCGTCGCGACACTCTGCCAGTTTTCCAGTGCGCGCTGATAATCACCATGCTGGAAATACCAGTGTCCGATCAGCCATTGCCCCTTGGGGTCGTCTGGCTGTTGTGCCAGCGCCTGCTTTAACATGGCACCCACTTTGTCACTGAAACTTCCCCTGTTGGCTGCAACCAGCGTGTCGGCATAATCGATCAGCAGTTCGGGTGAATCACCACCATATTTACGTGCTTGCTCGTAAGCGGCTATAGCCTCGTCAAAACGGCGTTGTGTGGTATAGCTGCGCCCTAGCAGCATCCAGCCATCCGGATGGTCCGGTTCTTTTTCCAGCCGCTGTGCCAGCTGTTCCAGCATGCGATTGATTTCGTGATCGGACATGCCACCGGCATTTTCTGCCTGCGCACTACGCACCTGTGCTTCCCGTTCAGCAAGGTCACCAACGCCCAGTTGCATGTAGAGCATAACGGCCAGCAGAGGCACTACCGGCAGCAGTATGACCAGTATCCAGCGACCGCTGCGTGATGCTTTTTGAGGCGCCTGCGTATCATCACTGACGGTGTTGAGCAGTTCGCGCTCCAGGTCGTGACGTGCCGACTCAAAGGCTTCTGCATCCAGTTTTCCAGCTGCCATGTCGTTTTTGAGTTCAGCGAGCTGTTCCCGGATCATGGCGGTGTTGAGCTGGTCGCGATCAACATGTTCTTCGCGCTGTTTGCGCATCACCGGCAGGGCGATAAAGATCAATGCGAGCGCGGCCATGGCGCCGGCCAGTGGCCAGAAAGCGGTCATGCGGGTTTATCTCCGTTGCTGTCGTCACCGAGTAGCTTTTTCAATCGTTGTTGTTCCTGTTCGGAAAATCTTGCTTCAGGCTGATGCTTGCGTTGGCGAACGGTGTATAACAGTATCAGCAGCCCGAGGGCGAGTAGTCCGAACGGACCGTACCAGAGTATCCAGGTTTCCGGTTTGACGGGCGGGTTGTAAAGCACAAAGTCACCGTAACGCGAGACCAGGAAGTCCACGATCTCCTGGTCACTTTTGCCCTGTTCCATTAATTCGAATATCTCTCGGCGCAGGTCGTGGGCCAGTTCGGCGTCAGAGTCGGCCAGCGACTGGTTCTGGCACACCAGGCAGCGCAGCTCGACGATTAACGATTTAAAGCGCTCCTCATCGACCTTGCCGCTGAAATCAAAAGCTTCCAGTCCCGCTGCCTTAAGGGGTGAGAACAAGGCAGATGACGTTATCAGACCGATAAGGAGCACGAGGTGAAGATATTTTTTCATCCGTTTTCCCCACGCAGTTTTCTGATTAACGGCAGTAATTCACGTTCGACAGCATCCCGGGTCAGCGGCCCGATAAACTTGTGACGGATCACACCCTGTTTGTCGATGACGAATGTTTCCGGTGTACCGTAAACGCCCCAATCGATACCCACACGACCCTCGGCATCAAATGCATTGGCGACATAAGGATCACCTAAACGCTGCAACCATTGCCTGGCGGCAGGGCGCTTGTCCTTGTAGTTGAGTCCATAAATCGGTATGCCCAGTTTGCTGATCTGCATGAGCAGGGGGTGTTCATGTCGACAGGCAGCGCACCATGTGGCCCACACGTTAAACAGTGAAACCTTGCCCTGAAAATCTGTACTGCCGAGGAACTGTTCCGGCTGTTTCAGCCTGGGCAGGTTGAACACCGGGGCCGGTTTATCGATCAACGGGGAGGGGACTCTTTTCGGATCTATGCCCAGTCCTTTGTAAAGCAGTGTCGCCAGTGCAAGAAATGCCAGTAGTGGTGTGAGGTAGCGGACAAATGCGGGCATCAGGCCGGCCCTCCGGCGGCCACTGTATTGGCCGGAGCATTCCCGCGCATTTTTGCCAGTACCCGTATGCGGTAGCGTGGATCAGATGCAGCCAGCAAACCGCCAAAGGCCATCAGCAGTCCTCCCAGCCATATCCAGCGCACCATGGGCTTGTAGTACAGGCGCAGTGCCCAGTCACCGTTACCGAGTGGTTCACCGAGTGAGACATAGATGTCACGGAACAGGCCGGCGTCGATACCGGCCTCGGTCATGGGCTTTGTCTGTACACGGTAGGCACGCTTCTCAGGGTGCAGTACAGCGATTTCACGGCCGTTGCGGCTGACATGTACAGTGCCACGTTGTGCCTGGTAGTTGGGGCCTTCATGAAGGGTGATGCCGTCGAAGCGGAACAGGTAGTTATTGAGCGTAATTTCCTGCCCCGGGCTCATTCGCACATCTTTTTCAATATCGAACTGGGTTACAAAGGTGACGCCAACAATAAACATGGCAATGCCAATATGCGCCACCCACATGCCGTAGTAGGAACGGCCACCACGTCCGGCCAGATCAGAGAACAGTTTTGTTATGCCTCCCCGGTTGCGCAATCGAATACGAGCGCTGGTCAGCAGGGTAGTGAGCAACCACATCGCCAGTGCGACTGCCAGCCCGGCAGACCAGGAATCACTCGCAAACGGTAGCGCGACAACAATGCCGGCAGCGATACTGACAGCCAGGGAAACACGCAGTTGCCTGAGCAGTTCAGCGGGATCCTGGTGTTTCCAGCGAGTCAGCGGTGCAGCACCCATCAACAGAATCATAAAGGGGGTAAAGATCACAAACATACTGTTGAACCAGGGGAAACCGACTGAAATTTTCCCCCATTCCAGGGCGTCATACAGCAGCGGTGCCAGTGTGCCGAGCAGCACCAGTGCGGTAATGATAATCAGCAGCAGATTGTTGCCCAGTAACAGGGTTTCCCGTGACAGCATATCGAAACCGCCACCGCGTGAAATGCCGGGCGCACGCAGGGCATACAGTAACAGTGAACCTCCGATGACAATCATCAGGAATATCAGGATAAACAAGCCACGCGCCGGATCCGAAGCGAAGGCATGTACCGAAGTCAGTACGCCGGAACGCACCAGGAAGGTACCCAGCAGGCTGAGTGAGAAAGCCAGCAGTGCCAGCAATACGGTCCAGCGCTTGAAGGCTCCGCGCTTCTCTGTAACAACCAGTGAGTGAACCAGTGCCGTACCGGCGAGCCAGGGCATGAATGAGGCATTCTCCACCGGGTCCCAGAACCACCAGCCACCCCAGCCAAGTTCGTAGTAGGCCCACCAGCTGCCCAGTACGATGCCGATGGTCAGAAACACCCACGCCACCAGTGTCCAGGGCCGCGACCAGCGTGCCCAGGTACTGTCCAGCTTGCCACCGATCAGTGCGGCAATGGCAAAACTGAACGCGACAGACATGCCGACGTAACCCATGTACAACATCGGTGGGTGAACCGCCAGGCCAAAGTCCTGCAGCAGCGGGTTCAGTTCACCACCCTGCAAGGGGACGGGGAACAATCGGGCAAAGGGGTTGGACGTGAACAGCAAAAAAGACAGAAAGCCGATACTGACCATACCCATCACCGACAGCACCCGTGCCACCATTACATCCGGAAGGCTGCGTGTTAACGCTGCAACAGCGATAGACCAGGCAGAAAGAATATATACCCAGAGCAGTAATGAACCTTCGTGGGCACCCCACACGGCTGAGATCTTGTAGATTATCGGCAGTTCAGTATTACCATGTTGTGCGACGTACAGTACCGAGAAATCATTGATCAGGAAGGCATGAACCAGTATGGCAAAAGCGATGCTGAGAAACACAAACTGCCCGTAGGCCAGTGGACGTGCCAGTGCCACCCACGACAGGGTGCGGTTGAGACTGCCAATCAGCGGGACTGTTGCCTGTACCACTGCCAGGCATAGCGCGAGTATCAGCGCAAATTGCCCAAGTTCCGGAATCATGGTGTTTCCCCACCACCCGTAGCGGGTGAATTCTGCCGGGATTTCTCCAGTGCGTCGGCAACTTCCGGCGGCATGTAGTTTTCGTCGTGCTTGGCCAGCACCTCATCAGCGATGAATACGCTATTTCCATTAAGGCTGCCGTGCGCGACTATGCCCTGTCCTTCACGAAACAGGTCCGGCAGGATACCGGTGTACTCAATCGTTACCGTTTTTGCGTTATCCGTGACGTCGAAGCGTGTGGTCAGACCATCGGGCAGGCGTTGCACACTGCCGACCGTTACCAGGCCACCAAGCCGGAAGGTATGGTCAGCGGGTGCTTTACCCGCAGCCACTTCGGTGGGCGAATAGAAAAACATCAGGTTCTGGTTGAAAGCGTTCAGCGCGAAGCCAACGGCGATGGCGACACCGGTTACCATCAGGCCGATCAGAATCAGGCGTTTGCGTCGGGCAGGATTCATCGTTTCATCCTCTGCGCACGTTTTTCACGCTGCGCCAGTTGGGTTAGCAGTTTACGGCGCGCCATAATGGGGGCGACCAGGTTCGCCAGCAACACCACCAGCGTGATCCCGTATGAACTCCAGACGTAGGCGGCATAGCCACCCATATGCAAAAAATCATTCATGTGCAGCCACCAGCTCCTTTACCCAGGAGGTATTGCGTTCACGCTGGAGCACTTCGACGCGTGCGCGCATCAACACTATCGTGGCATAAAAAAGTTTAAAGGCAACGGCCATCAGCAGCAGCGGAATCAGCATGCGCAGATCAATGGACGGTGTATCGAATTTGGTGACGGTTGGTCCCTGGTGGAGGGTATTCCACCATTCCACCGAGTAGTGGATGATCGGGATGTTAACGACACCGACCAGCGCCAGGATCGAGGTGGCACGTGCCGCCGTGCGTCGATCCTCGACGGCGTTGTACAGGGCAATCACGCCGAGGTACAGGAACAGCAGGATCAGTTCCGATGTCAGTCGGGCGTCCCATACCCACCAGGTGCCCCACATGGGTTTCCCCCAGATGGAGCCGGTAATCAGCGCAAGGAAGGTGAACGAGGCGCCCACATGCGCACTGCTGATCGCCATAATCTCGGCAAGCTTGATGCGCCATACCAGGCCGATAACACCGGCACCGGCCATCACCATGTAAATGAACAGTGACATCCATGCTGCCGGCACATGGATAAACATGATGCGATAGCTGTCACCTTGCTGGTAATCAGTCGGTGCAACCAGCAGTCCCTGGTAGAGACCGGCCAGCATAAAACCGAGACAGGCGATGCCCAGCCAGGGGATCCATTTCCCACTGATGCGGTAAAAATGTTTCGGTGATGCAAGCTGGTGAAAAAATCGTAACATGGCTAACTCATACTGATGCGTAATGACGCAGCGGTGGCAGCGGGTGACAGGCTGACGGCCAGTACCAGCAGTGCAGTAAGTAAGGAAAAATGAGCGCTGACCGGCAGTCCGGCATCGCTGTTGGCGACGGCGCTGGAGGCAAAGATTAACACGGGCACATACAGTGGCAGTACCAGCAGTGACAAGATAGTCCCGCCCTTGCGCAGGCCGACCGTCAGCGCCACGCCAATGGCACCGATCAGGCTCAGTACCGGCGTACCGAGTGCCAGCGTGATTAACAGTGTGCGCATCGCTTCACCTGACAGGTTGAGTAACACGCCGAGTAATGGCGCCACAATCAGTAACGGCAGCCCGGTGATCAACCAGTGTGCCAGTACCTTGGCGATCATCAGTATCGACAGAGGGTGTGGACTGAGCAGTAGCTGTTCCAGCGAACCATCGTCAAAATCTGAACGGAATACCGTTTCCAGTGACAGCAGCGAAGCGAGCAGCGCAGCAACCCAGATAATGCCCGGGCCGATTTCGCGCAGCAGTGTCGGGTCAGCGCCAACGCCCAGCGGAAACAGTGCGGTGACCAGTACGAAGAACAACAGCGGGTTGATCATTTCCGAACGCCGCCGGTACGCCAGTGTCAGATCACGGCGGAGCAGGATGGTAAAGGCTTGTGGAAGTGTGGCGGGTTTCATTCAGAAAGATTGATACGGGT
>UOFM01000553.1_pt1 | contig 12756 bp, 11 predicted proteins | sample 1990071 | NCBI WGS metagenome assembly UOFM01 (sample SAMEA4728526, study PRJEB27164) | hydrothermal vent metagenome | biome: marine basaltic hydrothermal vent biome; feature: marine hydrothermal vent; material: mineral | place: Pacific Ocean | collected 2011-06-14/2011-07-23 | depth 1741 m
GTATCGCACGGGGACTCATCGAAAGCTGTGGTGGATCAGCCTATCTCCCGGCAACGCTGGTTGAAGCTGATACGACGGTGAGAAAGCTGTGGCGTGTACCAGACGCGCCGGAAATTTTACTCAAGAGCTATGCGGTATTTCCCCTTCACGGTGAACATCGGGCATTGATTGACCAGTTGCTGAAAAGATTCCTTCCGGGAGATTCTGGCTCATGACGGAATGTTTCTGCCATTTTCGCATCTGTTAGTCATTGAGTTTCTGCCAGACTGGCCGATGAGACGGGACGATGAACTTAACTGAATTTAACAGGTCACAGCTTGCGTGTCCCCTGACTTACTTTATACTGTGTCGCCATGCTGAGCCGTAATCTGTTGTCTTTGCTGGTTTCCCTGCTGCTGACGCTGTCGCCTTTCGCCTCATTCAATGTGGTGGCGGCTATGGCGACGGATGGCAGTGGGCATTGCACAAAGATGGACAGGAACAGCGCGGACGGCATTGGAGATATCCAGAATATCCACGCTGCAAACAGCCACCAGGACATGTCAGACTGCAGGCACTGCAAAGACGACAGTTGCAACAATAACAACTGTGGAAATCATGGTTGTTCGGCAGGCCATGGTCTGCCACTGATTCTGGCTCCCGGGTTGGCCGAGCTTGATCACAGCGCAATCAGGCACACTGCCAGCAGGCGTGCCGGCCTGCTGTCACGTATCGCTCCACCACCACTCCCCCCCCCTGTATAGTACCTCCCTGATTTCGCGTTAATACACACGCTGATGCGTTGTGTATTGTGTTTGACTCACTTTGGGAGCTACCGGCATGTTTGTGTGTCGCATTAAAATGTATTACAGGCAAATGACAGTATTACAATGCCTGCCTGAAATCTTCCTGCTGCTTGCCCTGCTGCTTGTCGCAAACAATCTGCAGGCCGCATCGGTTCTGACTCTCGCGGAAGCTGAACAGTTGGCGCTGGCGGAAGATCCTGCTGTCGTTGCCAGCCGCGCACGTGCCGAGGCGTTGCGCGAGCAGTCCATCGCCAGCGGCCAGTTACCGGATCCCAAGCTGCTACTGGGCATGTGGAATGTACCGGTTAACGATTTTAGCGTCAGCCGTGAGCCAACCACCCAGTTACGAACCGGTATCACCCAGGCATTCCCGCGCGGGAATACGCTGGAATATCGCCAGCGCAGTACGGAGTGGCTGGGCAAGGCGGAGGAGTCCATCACGCAGGGTACCCGGTTGCAGATCCAGCGCGATGTTCGCCAGGTCTGGCTGGAACTGTATTACCAGCAACGTGCCGCAGGGATTATTGAACAGTCACGCGACCTGTTCCAGCAGCTTGTTGATATTACCCGCTCCCATTTTGCCAGCGGGCGCGTCAGTCAGCAGGATGTCCTGCAGGCACAACTTGAACTGTCTCGCCTGGATGATCGTGCTACCCGCATCCAGAAACAGGCTGATATACAAAGGGCAAAACTTGGCCGCTGGCTGGGCGAGCGTGCCTGGGCACCGGTTGATGAGCGTTTCCCGGTGATCCCCTCCCCACTCAGCCGGGAAATCCTTCGTACTGATTTGCCTTCACACCCGATAATTGAGGCCGCCAATGCGCGTGTGGAGGCTCGCCAGCAACTGGTCAAGGTGGCTCGCGAACAGTACAAGCCCGGCTTTAATGTTGGCGTCCAGTATCGCAAACGGTTTGGTGACAACCCGGACAATACATCCCGCAACGACATGATGGCGGCCATGGTGACGCTGGACCTGCCAATCTTTACCGACAAGCGACAGGATAAACAGCTGGCTGCCAGCCAGTCACTCGCTGATGCCGCGATCCAGGCACGAGAAGAACGCTTGCGCGAACTGCAACGCATGCTCGACAGCGAGTATGCACGCTGGAAAAGGCTTGGCGAACAGGAAGTTTTATACCGGGATAATTTGTTACAGGAAGCACACGCCAACGCCGATGCCGCCCTGTCTTCCTATCAAAACGGCATCAACGAATTTACTACCCTGATGCGGGCGCGACTGATGGAACTGGATGTGCGCCTGCAGGATATCAGAATCCGCGTCGACCGCGCCAAGGCTGCAGCCCGCCTGCTGTTTCTTGCTGCGGGTGAGACTGACGCCCTGAACCAACCCGGAGAGGCTCCATGAAACTGTCTTTGAATCCACTTTATTTTGTCCTGCTGACGCTGATCAGTGCCGCCGGCCTTGTCTCAACCCCGGCAATCGCCGCTGAAGACAAGGAAGTGTTGTACTGGGTAGCACCGATGGACCCCAACTATCATAGCGATGAGCCAGGCAAGTCTCCCATGGGTATGGATCTTGTCCCGGTTTACGCGGACGCGGATAACGAAGTCGGTATCGTCAAGATTAATCCCGATATGGTGCAAAACCTCGGTGTTCGAACCGCAAAGGTTGAACGCGGCAAACTCTGGCGTCTGATTGAAGCGGTTGGCTATGTCGCCTTCGATGAACGCAAACTCAGTCATGTACACCTGCGCACCGATGGCTGGATAGAAAAGCTCAATGTGAAATCCAACGGGGAGCCTGTTAAAAAAGGCGATGTACTGTTCGAGTTGTATTCCCGTGAGGTGGTCAACGCGCAGGAAGAATATATCCAGTCTTTGCGTAGTAAGAATGACTACCTGAGACGGGCTTCCCGGGAACGCCTGGAAGCACTGGGTATGAGCAAACAACAGATACGTGAAGTGGCAAAAAAACGCCGTGCGTTCCAGCAGGTACGGATACTCGCCAGCCAGGACGGTATCATCCATAACCTGAATGTACGTGAAGGGATGTATGTCAAACCCAACATGGAGGTCATGACACTGGCCGACCTGTCCAGTGTCTGGTTACTGGTTGATGTTTTTGAACGCCAGTCAGACTGGGTTGCGACCGGCCAGCCTGCCGAAGTCCGTCTGGGCTACCTGCCCGGTCAGGTATGGGAAGGTAACGTGGAGTTTGTCTACCCGACGATTGACCCGAAAACACGTACCCTGCAGACGCGCCTTCGCTTCAATAACCCCGATGAAGTTCTCAAGCCCAATATGTACGCCGATGTACGTATCTATGCCGGCCCGAAACTCGATGTGCTGAGCATACCTCGCGAGGCTTTGATCAAGTCCGGTGACGCCCAGCAGCATGTGATTCTGTCTTTGGGTGAGGGACGCTTTCGTGCCGTACCGGTTCTGGCCGGTATGGAAAGCGATGGACGGGTTGAGATTATCGAAGGCCTGAATGAAGGTGAGAAAGTTGTTACCTCCGCCCAGTTCCTGATCGACTCCGAGGCCAGCCTCAAAGCCAGCTTCAGTCGCATGGGTTCAGATGATGTCGAATCAGATGATGCCGAAAAAGAGAGCAAGGCAACGAAGGATGAAACTTTCATGGGCATGGGCGTCGTCAATGACATCTTTGCTGAGGAACGCCGTGTGAACATCTCTCATCAACCGATCGAGGCGCTCGACTGGCCCGAAATGACGATGGATTTCAAGCTGAACGATAACGCCAGTCTGGACGGTATCGCGCCTGGTGCGAAAGTGCATTTCATGCTGGTAAAAGATGATCAGGGTAACTACTTCATCGACTCAATCAGTCCCGTGGAATGAAACACGACGCTATGGCGACAAAATCACTCAAGAGACTTAGCTCATGATTGCAAATATCATTCACTGGTCGGTCAAAAACCGCTTCCTGGTCTTGCTGATGACGGCCGGGCTGATTACCTGGGGCGCGTATTCACTGAAGAACACGCCACTTGATGCCCTTCCCGACCTGTCCGATGTACAGGTTATTATCAAGACCAGTTTCCCTGGCCAGGCACCCCAGGTTGTTGAAGACCAGGTGACCTATCCGCTGACCACCACCATGTTGTCGGTACCCAAGGCGACGACGGTGCGCGGCTACTCGTTTTTCGGGGACTCCTTCGTCTACATCCTGTTTGAGGATGGCACCGACCTGTACTGGGCACGTTCGCGTGTGCTGGAGTATTTGAGCCAGGTACAGAGCCGTTTGCCGGCCAACGCCACCACAGCATTGGGGCCGGATGCTACCGGCGTCGGCTGGGTGTATGAATACGCACTGGTTGATCGTACCGGCAAGCATGATCTGTCCCAGTTACGCAGCATTCAGGACTGGTTCCTGAAATATGAGTTGCAGACGGTACCGGGGGTCTCTGAAGTCTCCACCATCGGCGGCATGGTGAAACAGTACCAGGTCGTTGTTGATCCGGATCGGCTGCGTGCCTACGGTATTTCGCTCGACAAGGTGAAGCGTGCTATCCAACGGGGTAACCAGGAAGTTGGCGGTTCAGTTATCGAAATGGCGGAAGCCGAGTATATGGTGCGCGCCACCGGTTATATCCAGAGTGTTGAGGAACTCAAGAAAATCCCGCTGGGCATGAATGCCAATGGTACGCCGGTGCTGCTGGAAGACATCGCCGATATCCGTCTTGGTCCACAAATGCGTCGTGGTATCGCGGAACTGGATGGTGAAGGTGAAGTGGTCGGTGGCGTGATTATTATGCGCTGGGGTGAAAATGCACTGACAACCATTGAAGGTGTAAAGGAGAAACTGAAAACGCTGCAGAAAAGCCTGCCGGAAGGTGTCGAGATTGTGCCGACCTATGACCGTTCCGGTCTGATTGATCGCGCTATCGATACATTGAAGGAAAAACTGGTCGAGGAATTTATTGTCGTGACGCTGGTATGCGCAATATTCCTGTTCCATATACGTTCAGCACTGGTGGTGCTGATCAGTCTGCCGGTTGGCATTCTGGTGGCCTTTATCGTCATGCATATACAGGGTATTAACGCCAACATCATGTCACTGGGGGGTATCGCGATCGCCATCGGCGCCATGGTGGATGCGGCCATTGTCATGATCGAAAATATGCACAAACACATGGAGGACGAAACAATCACGGAGGAAAACCGATGGGAGATTGTCGCAAAAGCGGCGGCCGAAGTCGGCCCCGCGTTGTTTTTCTCCCTGTTGATTATCACCCTGAGTTTCTTGCCGGTGTTTACGCTGGAAGCACAGGAAGGTCGCATGTTCTCGCCACTGGCCTACACCAAGACCTATGCGATGGCGGCGGCAGCCGGCCTGTCTATCACGCTGGTGCCTGTCCTCATGGGATATTTCATCCGCGGCAAGATACTGGCCGAGGACAAGAACCCGGTAAACCGGATGTTGATCGCCGGCTATCGGCCGGTTATTTATCGCGTGCTCGCCATGCCCAAAACCATTGTACTGGTTTCAACGCTGGCAGCCGCCTCCATGCTCTGGCCGCTGACAGGTTTGTGGCCGCTGGACAAGGGTCTTGGCTCCGAGTTCATGCCCGACCTCAACGAAGGCGACCTGCTGTATATGCCGAGCACCTTCCCGGCAGTCTCCATCGGCAAGGCCCAGGAAATCATCCAGCAGACTAACAAGCTGATTGCGACTATACCCGAAGTCAAACGGGTATTCGGTAAAGTCGGCCGTGCCGAATCGGCGACCGACCCTGCACCGCTGACCATGATCGAGACCACCATACAGCTCAAACCGCTGGACGAGTGGCGTGAAGGTATGACCATGGAGAAGTTGCGCCGTGAGCTTGATGCGCTGGTGAAAATCCCTGGCATGAGCAACGCCTGGGTTATGCCGATCAAGAACCGTATTGACATGCTGGCAACCGGTATCAAGACACCGGTCGGTATCAAGGTAGCCGGTCCCGATCTGAAAGTGATCCAGGAGATCGGCAAGGATATTGAGCGTATCCTGACGCCCGTGCCTGGCACTGTGTCAGTATTCTCCGAGCGTGTTGTCGGTGGTCGTTATGTCCTGGTCGATATCAACCGTACAGCGGCATCACGTTACGGACTCAATATTGCCGATGTACAGCAAATCGTCAGTACGGCGGTGGGGGGTATGAAGGTCACCGAAAGTATCGAGGGACTGGAACGCTACCCGGTTAACCTGCGCTACCCACGCTCGGTACGTGACTCGGAAGTCAAACTGGCAGAATTGCCCATTCGAACGCCAAATGGTGCGCAGATCGCGCTGGGTGATGTTGCCGATGTCAAAATAGTGAGCGGGCCGGGTGTTATCAAGAGTGAAAATGCCCGTCTCAACGGCTGGATCTATATTGATATCCGGGATCGTGATCTGGGTTCCTATGTCAAGGAGGCCAAGCAGGTCATTGCCAACCAACTTGATCTGCCTGCCGGCTATTCGCTCAACTGGTCGGGTCAATACGAGTTTATGGAACGCGCCAAAGAGAAACTGGCAACGGTCGTGCCTGTCACCCTCGGCATTATCGTGTTGTTGTTGTACCTGAACTTCAAGCGATTCACCGAGGTGCTGATCATTCTCGGCACCCTGCCGTTGGCACTGGTCGGTGGCATCTGGCTGTTGTACGCATTGAACTATGACATCTCGGTGGCCGTTGGTGTCGGTTTCATCGCACTGGCCGGCGTGTCGGTCGAGATTGGTGTCATCATGCTGGTCTACCTTAATCAGGCTTACCGACGACACCAGGAACATGCCTGGCGTGAAAAACGCAGCGTTGACATGAAAGAACTGCGCGAAGCCATTATTGAAGGTGCGCTGATGCGCGTACGCCCCATTATGATGACAGTTGCTGCGATCATAGCCGGCCTGTTGCCGATCATGCTCGGAACCGGAACCGGATCAGAAGTCATGCGTCGCATCGCAGCTCCTATGGTCGGAGGCATGATCAGCGCAACCATATTGACACTGCTGGTGATACCCGCCGCTTTCATGATCTGGCGCAGTCACCAGATCAAATCAGGGCGTATTTCACGTGATTGATATAACTGCTGTAGCAATGGAGCAGGCCTGTGGTGGACGTTGACTGTTGAGATAACAGCCAGTTACGCAGGAATTTGATTCAGGTCAATGCAGGGTGTTACGCAGACGACTAGCCTCACGTCCGTTGAGAAACGCAAGGGACTTGTCAGGTCGTTATGGGAACGTGTGACAACACAATGCGAAACCTTTTAAGCTGGATGCTGGCGGTTGCCCTGATGACCTCGCCGTTATTTTCAGCAGCCCAGGCGTTGACTGATGATTGTGATCATGCAGAATCAACCTCAGTCATGGCTCGGGTGAATCGTTCCTCCGACATTCTGCAGGCCGTCAATCACACGAAACAGGATTCCTGCTGTCACGATGACGACTGTGAAGATAAGTCCTGCAGCGGTCACTGCCAGTTATTCAACAGCGTGTTGTACTTGCCGATTAATGCCCCTGTGAGAAGTATGGAGTCCTTTGGGCAATTATATATGCCCCTGCAGGTACAAAGACTCACCGGCCTGAAGCCTCACCCACTCTTTCATCCTCCCCGTACCAACATCTGACGGCGGTATCCCCGCACTTTGCTACGCTTGTGTAGCATTGCCTTGCCTCCAGACGGCTGGCACAAAAGACGCAATACCACTTTGCTCCGGGAGCCCGTGTGCCCGGAGTACAAACCGGGAGACAAACCGATGAAACAAACTCTCATGAAAATGAAACCACTGGCACTCGCTTTATGCGTTGCCTCGTTTCCGATGCCGGCTTACTCCGCCGACAATCTCGAATCATTGCGGGACACGGTAGAAACACTGAAGAAGCAACTTGAACAGGTGCAGAAACAGCTGGATGAACAGGAAAAATCCAGCGTTACCCGTGCTGACCTGGAACGGGTTGAAAAACGTGCCGCTTCGGCTGAAGAATGGAAATCACCAAACACCCTGATCCATATGGCCGGTTACGCCGACGTTGGATATACAAAAACACAGGGCGATGATGGAAGCTTTAATGTGGGTGGTTTTTCGCCGATTTTCCATTTCCAGTACCGTGACCTGGTTATGCTGGAATCCGAACTGGAGTTCAAGGTTAAAAATGATGGAGAGACAGAAGTTGGAATGGAATACCTTACGGTTGACCTTTTCCTGAATGACTATGTCACGCTCGTGGCGGGCAAGTTCCTCAGCCCGATTGGCCAGTTCCGCCAGAACCTGCACCCTTCATGGATCAATAAAATGTCATCCGCACCACCCGGGTTCGGCCATGACGGTGCTGCACCTACCTCGGAGACCGGTGCCCAGTTACGCGGTGGTTTCCCGATTGGCCGTGTACGAACCAACTTTGCGGTGTACGCCGGCAATGGTCCGGAATTTAATTCCGAAACGGAAGATCAGGTTGAGTTCGGACTTGAAGGCGTACGTGCGGAGGGTTTTGGTGCCGATAACGATGGAAAAATGGTCTACGGTGGACGCTTCGGCATTCTGCCAATACCCGGCCTGGAGTTTGGTTTTTCCGGAGCCACTGGCAAGGGAACCGTGACGGAACTGGAAGACAGTTCCGGTTTGTCTGCGCTGGTATTGAACGAGAATGAACGTGATTACCGCGTGGTCGGTGCCGACTTTAACTTTTCACATCGTTCACTGGGTATACGTGGTGAGTACGTCAAAACGCGAGTGGGTTCCGCAAACAATGGTCTGACAGCCTCGCGTTCTGCGACCTGGGAATCCTGGTACACACAGGCAGCCTACCGTTTTCTTCCAACAAAATGGGAGGTCGCTGTACGCTATACCGATTTTGATTCTGCGGTTAATACACAGGACCAGGAGCAATGGGCATTGGGCCTGAACTATCTTTTCACCAACAACTTTATGGCTAAATTCACCTATGAACTGAACGACGGTGAAAAGGGAAGCGTTGCCGATGACAATCGCTTCCTGAGTCAGTTGGCTTACGGCTTCTAGGGAGTGATGACGATGAAAACACGTTTGACTACACCGCTTAAAACAACCGTGGCCGCCATCTCCATTGGGGCATCAGTATTGCTCTCATTGCCGGCTGCTGCATTCGACTATCCTGAACCGGGTGATTTTGCCCGCGGCTCGCAGGCCTGGGCCGATAATTGCTCACGTTGTCACAATATAAGGCCGGCCAATGAACTGCGTGATGACCAGTGGCTGACAACTGTCTTCCATATGCGCGTCCGTGCCGGCCTTACCGGGCAAGAGGCCAGGGATATTCTGACATTCCTGCAGACGTCTAATGTCGCATTCGTCAAACAGGCGCCTGCGAGCACCGATGAATCATCCGCCAGTACAATGTCCGGCAAGGAGGTCTACCAGCAAACCTGCATTGCCTGTCACGGTGCGGAAGGCAGAGGCGCTTTTGCCGGCGTTCCTGATTTTACGGATCCAGAGGGGCGTTTGAGCAAAAGCGATGAGGAACTGCTGGAAAATGTCATGAACGGGTTTCAAACGCCCGGCTCGCCGATGGCTATGCCCCCTCGTGGGGGAAATGGCAATCTCACGGACGGAGATCTGCGCAACGTCATCAAATACCTGCGTAGTGAGTTCGGTTCTTAGCACGGCATTGCGCCAGCATCGGTCTGTCCCGGTGCTGGCGCACCTTATATAGCGCGAGTACACTCGTTGCTATGCACGCGATGGAAGAGACTCTGACAATCGGCACGCTGGCAAAAAGAGCCGGTGTCAATGTTGAAACAGTACGTTACTACCAGCGCATCGGTTTATTACGCGAGCCACCCAGACCCTTCCAGGGATACCGGCGTTACCCGCAATCGATCATATCCCGCATTCACTTTATCAAACGTGCCAAGGGACTGGGGTTTTCGCTAAAGGAAATTGCCGAATTACTGCAATTGAATGATGGAGGTTGCCGTACTGCACGCCATATGGCTGAGCAGAAACGCGAGTTGGTCGGCACCCGGATTGATGACTTGCAGCGTATGCACACAACACTCAGCCGCATGATTGAGGCCTGCCATCAGAGTGAGGCTGAGGGTGCCAGCTGTGCCCTGATTGATACCCTGTCTGATGATCGGGACAAGGTGTCAGACTGAGCCGGGTTTCACCGCTTCAATCGTCGCCGAGACAACATAGTCCTCAACGCCCCGGCCCGGTGCCCAGTCCTTGATAAAGTCCAGCGACTCATCCTTTGGCTGAATCATAATCTCCACAAACCCTGCCGTTTCCAGCCAGCTTTCCAGCTCACTGATCAGCGATGCACCGGCTATACAGGCAGAATGCAGGTAAGGATCGTTGCGCATGGATTCCGGAAGTTCAGTACTGGCCACCACATCAGAGATAGCCAGTCGTCCGCCAGGCTTCAGAACACGCCAGGTTTCGCGGAACACCTGGGGTTTGTCAGGCGACAGGTTAATAACGCAGTTTGAAATGATGACATCGACCGTCGCATCAGCGACGGGCAGGTGCTCGATTTCGCCAAGACGAAATTCAACCTGGCTAAAAGCCCCTTTTTCGGCATTGACGCGTGCCTTGCTGACCATGGTCGGGGTCATATCCACACCGATAACGCCTCCCTTGTCACCCACTTCCCGCGCCGCAAGAAAGGCATCAAAACCGCCACCACTACCCAGATCAAGCACGACCTCGCCGGGCCTCAGGCTGGCAATGGCACGAGGGTTACCACAACCCAGCCCCATATCAGCACCATCCGGCACATTGTCGAGGTCTTTTTGTGAGTACCCCAGACGAGTCGAAATCAGTGTGTTGATCTGTTCATCTTCCGATACACCACAGCAGGAAGAAGCCTCGCCATGGCATGTGCCTTCGTTACTGGCTTCGGCAACATCGCTGTAGGCCTGGCGAACGTTCTGGCGAATTTCATCGGATTGTGACTGACTCATAATTTCTTTCCTGTTTCTATGCCTGATTCATGTGCTCATCTGACTGACACGTTGCCAGCGCCTGAAGTCTTCGAGGTAATCAATATCCCACAAAACGTCAAGTTCGGAGAAGTTAATACCCGCTGCACCCAATGCAGTCCGGGTTTGTTGCATCACACTATCACAGCCCCAGCTGATATGGCGAAATACCCTTTTATCTGCCTGTGATGTACCAATCAACACATAACCACCATCTTCGCTGGGGCCCAGGACAACGCCCGTACTGCCGGCCAGTTGTCGCAGTGCATGTTCAAGATAGGCTGCATCCATGACCGGGCAATCAGTGCCAATAACCAGTGCCGTCTCACAGTGCTGTAATGCCTGATCAAGCGCCCGGTACATACGCTCTCCAAGATCACCGCCCTCCTGCATCACGAGCTTTGCACCTGTCTGCGCAGCAATGTGCTGCACAAAGGGATGCGTCATGTCGCCCTCAATGTGCAATTCAAACGGGGCGAGCTGACTCCCTGCTACGGTCTGAAGGGTATGTTCCAGCAGTTGCCGATAGACCACCAGTGCAGCATCAGCGCCTATCCCGGCGGCAAGGCGTGTTTTCACCCGGCCATGTTCCGGCGCCCGGGCAAAGATGATGATACAGGCATCGGGATAACGGAAGGCGCCCTGCTCAAACATAGTAAGCCGCAAGATAGCGGGCGGGTACACCGAGATAAAAGGCCAGGCGCAGTAACCACATACGAACAATGGTTCGCGCCGCGCCATGTGCTTCCCAGCGGCGGCTGGAAGTACCAAGAACACTGTCGGCCAGTACGGGGCGCGTGACACGTCTGAGCCGGGTGGACAGATCAATATCTTCCATCAGGGGCATGTCGCGAAATCCACCGACACGCTCAAAGAGTTGCCGGTTTACAAAAATGCCCTGGTCGCCGGTAAGAATGCCTGTTAACCGCGAGCGCGTATTCATCAATCGCTCAACCACTCTGAGCAGCCATAGCCGGCCGGAAAGACGCACCGGAAAACCGCCCCACTTCGCACCGGCCAATACCTGTGCAATCTTCTGGTCCGCACAGGCGGGTACGGATGAGTCTGCATGCAGGAACCACAACACTTCGCCATTCGCTGCACAGGCACCCACGCTCATCTGGATGGCACGGCCCGGTTCTGACAACAGACATTGATCGCAGAACGGACGGGCAATAGCAGGTGTGCCATCCCGGCTCCCGCCATCAACGACAATAAGCTCATGGCCCCGTTGCCGAAATGGCTGGAGACTGGCGAGGAGTCTTCTGATGTTGGCGACCTCATTACGGACGGGGATGATAATGCTAAGTTTCATAGCTACAGCACATACTCAGAAATAATCTATAATTCAATGATTATTCAGTTGATCTATAAATTTTTGGCGGATTCATGCCGACGCTGCCTGATTATAAATTGTTCAAATGCGAAATAGGTAGCGACAGCCCGGGTCATATTTTATTAAACTTGCGGTGATTAGAATAGGTGGTTGAGAATAGTGAATAAATACAACATCCTGGTTTCATGTTCAGCGCCGATCCGCGATGCGATTCAGCATTCGCTGGAAAATGCTGGCTTCGCGTTTAGCCTGATTTGCACCGATCAACGTCAATTGTTTGTCGCTGCACTCACCCGTGGCGATCAGCGCCCGGACATCATCATCAGTGAGCTTGAGCTGGATGACTTTTCAGCACAGGACCTCAAGCCACTACTGAAGCAGTACAACAGTGAAAGTCTCCCTGTGATTCTTGTCACGGAAACGGGTGCTGAACCTCTTGCTCTCGCCTGCCTTGAAGAGGGTATCGATCAGTTCGTGATTAATACGCCTGCCTCGCTGCACAGGCTATGTGCCCTCATTCCGTTTGTTATCCGGCAGGCGGAGAAAAGAAAGCAGCAACAACTGCTCGCAGAAGAAATCCGGGTAAGCCGGGAGCGTTATCTCGATATTTTCGATAATACCAGCGATCTCATCCAGTGCCTGGCGCAGGACGGTCGTTTCCTCTACACCAACCGCGCCTGGTGCGACACCATGGGCTACACCGCCGATGAAGTCAGCCGGCTGGTGTTGA
>UOFM01000170.1_pt1 | contig 12459 bp, 6 predicted proteins | sample 1990071 | NCBI WGS metagenome assembly UOFM01 (sample SAMEA4728526, study PRJEB27164) | hydrothermal vent metagenome | biome: marine basaltic hydrothermal vent biome; feature: marine hydrothermal vent; material: mineral | place: Pacific Ocean | collected 2011-06-14/2011-07-23 | depth 1741 m
GCCTGACACAGGCAAGTATTCAGGAGTTTGCAATTATGGCAGCGTCTCAAGAAGAAATTCTGGAAACTATTTCCAACATGAGTGTCATGGAGGTCGTTGATCTGATCTCTGCGATGGAAGAAAAATTTGGTGTATCGGCTGCAGTTGCTGTAGCCGCTGCCCCGGCTGCTGGCGGTGATGCCGGTGCCGCCGCCGAAGAACAGACCGAGTTCGACGTGGTGATGACCAGCTTTGGTGCCAACAAGGTTTCTGTCATCAAGGCCGTTCGTGCGATTACCGGTCTGGGTCTGAAAGAAGCCAAGGGTCTGGTCGAAAGCGCACCTACTCCCGTTAAGGAAGGGGCTTCCAAGGACGAAGCTGAAGAGATCAAAAAGCAGCTTGAAGAAGCCGGCGCCAGCGTCGAGGTCAAGTAAGTACCTCGATGCCCGCAGGGCTGAATCAACAGTACGTGGCCGGCATTGCGCTGACCACATGATCGGGATGGCTGGTAGCGAGGTTTCGCTGCCGGCCTTTTCCCGCTTCTCTATAGCAGGTTGTTAAAAGTGGCCATCGATGGCCGTTTTCAACAACTTACTGGAAACACCGGGGTCTGATGGCAGGCTCCGACCATTTCGACCAAGAGGAACACCAATGGCCTATAGCTATACCGAAAAGAAACGCATCCGTAAGGATTTCGGCAAGCGGCAGAGCGTGCTTGACGTTCCCTACCTGCTGGCAACACAGCTGAATTCGTACCACGCCTTTCTGCAGGCCGATACGGATCCGGACAGCCGGCGGGACAAGGGACTTCATGCGGCGTTCTCGTCGGTGTTCCCGATTACCAGTTATGCCGGTACAGCAGCACTGGACTATGTGAAATACCGTCTGGGTGAGCCGGTCTTTGATGTCAAGGAATGCCAGATGCGCGGTATGACCTACGCGGCACCCCTGCGTGCGCTGGTGCGCCTGATTATTTACGACAAAGAAGGCAGCAACCAGTCCATCAAGGACATCAAGGAGCAGGAAGTCTACATGGGCGAACTGCCCCTGATGACGGATAACGGCACCTTTGTTATCAACGGTACCGAGCGCGTTATTGTGTCGCAGCTGCACCGTTCCCCAGGCGTGTTTTTCGATCACGACAAGGGTAAAACCCATTCATCCGGCAAGCTGTTGTTCTCGGCGCGCGTGATTCCCTACCGCGGTTCCTGGCTGGACTTCGAGTTTGATCACAAGGATGCCCTGTTCGTGCGTATCGATCGTCGCCGCAAGCTGCCGGCCACGGTGCTGTTGCGCGCACTCGGTTATGAAACAGAACAGATCCTCGATCTGTTCTTTGAAACCAATACTTTCCACCTCAAGGGTGACACGGTCGAGCTTGACCTGGTGCCCGAACGCCTGCGTGGCGAAACAGCAACCTTTGACATCAAGATCAAGAGCAAGGTGATTGTTGAGGAAGGCCGCCGTATTACAGCACGGCATATTCGCGAACTGGATAAAGCCGGTGTGAAAACGCTGGAAGTGCCGGTAGATTACCTGCTTGAAAAGACGCTGGCGCGTACCGTGGTTAACACGGAAACCGGTGAGGTTATTGCCAATGCCAACGATGAGATTACCGAAGAGCAGATTGAAGCGCTGAACACTGCCGGTATCAAGGAAATCGAGACGTTGTATACCAATGATCTGGATCGTGGTCCGTATATTTCGAATACGCTGCGCATCGATGCAACGACCAATGTGCTGGAAGCCCAGGTTGAAATTTACCGGATGATGCGCCCGGGTGAACCGCCGACCAAGGAAGCGGCTCAAAATTTGTTCCACAACCTGTTCTTTACTTTCGAGCGTTATGACCTGTCGGTTGTCGGTCGCATGAAATTCAACCGCCGCGTGGGCCGTGAAGGTGATACCGGTGCCGGTGTGCTGGTTGATTCGGTTTATTTCACCCGTCTGCTGGAAACCTCGCTGAAGCCCAAGACTGATGACAAGGAAATAGCGCTGGTGGATCTGTCGCCGTGGCCCTGGTTGCAGCAGTTGCTCACCAGTATCGATTACAAGGGTGAGACCATTACCTGGGGCAAGCTGAAAGAAGCTCTGGCCGAACGCGGCTCGGATATCCTCGATGTCATGCGCACGCTGGTGGATATCTGTGACGGCAAGGGTGTCGTTGACGATATTGACCACCTGGGTAATCGCCGCATTCGTTGTGTGGGTGAAATGGCGGAAAATGTCTTCCGTATCGGCCTGGTGCGCGTCGAGCGTGCTGTGCGTGAACGTCTCAGTGTAGCGGAATCGGAAAGTCTGATGCCGCAGGAATTGATTAACGCCAAACCGGTAGCTGCTGCCATCAAGGAATTTTTCGGTTCCAGCCAGCTGTCGCAGTTTATGGATCAAAACAACCCGTTGTCAGAAGTGACGCACAAACGCCGTGTCTCGGCGCTTGGCCCGGGTGGTCTGACGCGCGAACGCGCCGGTTTCGAGGTGCGCGACGTGCATCCAACCCACTACGGTCGCGTCTGCCCGATTGAAACACCGGAAGGTCCGAACATCGGCCTGATCAACTCATTGGCGGTGTATTCACGGACCAACGAGTACGGGTTCCTTGAAACACCGTATCGGAAGGTTATCGATAGCTGTGTCACCGATGATATCGATTATTTGTCCGCCATCGAGGAAGGCGAGTTCGTTATCGCCCAGGCAAACGCCAATACCGATGCCGATGGCAGACTGATTGACGAGCTGGTGTCCTCCCGTCACAAGAATGAGTTTACCTTGTCGACACCGGACCGGGTTGAATATATCGATGTTTCGCCCAAGCAGATTGTCTCGGTGGCGGCAGCATTGATTCCGTTCCTGGAACACGATGATGCCAACCGTGCATTGATGGGTTCCAACATGCAACGCCAGGCGGTTCCAACCCTGCGTGCTGAAAAGCCGTTGGTGGGTACCGGTATTGAGCGTACCGTGGCGGTTGATTCCGGCGTGACCGTGGTTTCGAATCGTGGTGGCGTGGTTGATTCGGTGGATGCCGGCCGTATCGTCGTGCGCGTGAATGACAATGAGACGGAAGCGGGTGAGGCGGGTGTTGATATCTACAACCTCACCAAGTACACCCGCTCCAACCAGAATACCTGCATCAACCAGCGTCCACTGGTATCACCGGGTCACGTGGTGGCGCGTGGTGATGTGCTGGCCGATGGTCCGAGTACCGATCTGGGTGAGCTGGCACTGGGCCAGAACCTGCGTGTCGCGTTCATGCCCTGGAACGGCTACAACTTTGAGGATTCCATCCTTATTTCCGAGCGTGTGGTGCAGGAAGACCGTTTCACGACCATTCACATTGAAGAACTGACCTGTGTGGCGCGCGATACCAAACTGGGTCCGGAAGAAATTTCCGGTGATATTCCCAACGTGGGCGAAGGCGCACTGGGCAAGCTGGATGAGTCCGGCATCGTCTACATCGGTGCCGAGGTCAAGCCGGGCGATATCCTCGTCGGCAAGGTCACGCCAAAGGGCGAAACCCAGCTGACACCGGAAGAAAAACTGCTGCGTGCCATCTTCGGTGAGAAGGCATCCGATGTGAAAGACACCTCGCTGCGTGTTCCGTCCGGCATGGACGGCACCGTGATCGACGTGCAGGTCTTTACCCGCGACGGCGTCGACAAGGATGCGCGTGCCCTGCAAATCGAGGACGAGCAGGTTGCCGGCGTCAAGAAGGATCTCAATGATCAACTGCGCATTATGGAAAGCGATATTTTCCAGCGCGTCGAGAAACTGCTGGTGGGCAAGACCGCTGCCGGAGGTCCTTCAGGTCTGAAGTCCGGTGAAAAGGTCGCCGCACCCTATCTTGAAAACCTGGACAAGGATAAATGGTTCGAAGTCAGACTCAAGAATGAGGATGACAACATACAGCTTGAAGCTGCCTCACAACAGTTGAAGGATGTGCGCGAAGAATTCGTTCATCGCCTGGAAGAGAAGCGTAACAAGATTACCGCAGGCGATGATCTCGCACCGGGTGTGCTGAAAATGGTCAAGGTATACCTGGCCGTCAAACGTCGCATCCAGCCGGGAGACAAGATGGCCGGCCGTCATGGTAACAAGGGCGTTATCTCCATGATCGTACCGGTGGAAGACATGCCATACGACGAAAATGGTACACCGGTTGATATCGTGCTCAACCCGCTTGGCGTGCCGTCACGCATGAACGTTGGTCAGGTGCTGGAAACCCATCTGGGCTGGGCCGCATCCGGACTTGGTGTGCGCATTGGCGAAATGCTGGATGCACAGGCAAAGATCCAGGAGTTGCGCAAGTACCTCGGCGAGATCTATAACGCCAGCGGCAAGCAGGAAGACCTCGACTCGTTTACGGATGAGGAGATCGTCGCGCTGGCGAATAACCTGCGCAAGGGTGTGCCGATGGCGACACCGGTATTTGACGGCGCCTCGGAAGCAGAAATCAAACGTATGCTGCAACTCGCCGGCCTGCCGGAGAGCGGCCAGACGACTTTGTACAACGGGCGTACCGGCGAAACATTCGAGCGCCAGGTTACTGTGGGTTATATGTATATCCTGAAGCTGAATCATCTGGTTGATGACAAGATGCACGCGCGTTCGACCGGGCCGTACAGCCTGGTGACCCAGCAACCGCTGGGTGGTAAAGCGCAGTTCGGTGGTCAGCGCTTCGGTGAAATGGAAGTGTGGGCCCTGGAGGCTTACGGCGCTGCCTATACCTTGCAGGAAATGCTGACGGTCAAGTCTGATGATGTGAACGGTCGTACCAAGATGTACAAGAACATTGTCGACGGTAATCATCAAATGGAAGCCGGGATGCCCGAGTCCTTCAACGTGCTGGTGAAGGAAATTCGGTCGCTGGGTATCAGCCTGGAACTGGAACAGGACTAGGAGAGAACATGAAAGATTTACTCAATCTGCTAAAACCGCAAGGTCATAATGACGACTTTGATGCCATTCGCATCGGTCTGGCATCTCCGGATCTGGTTCGTTCCTGGTCATATGGTGAAGTCAAAAAACCCGAGACCATCAACTACCGGACGTTCAAACCGGAGCGTGACGGCCTGTTCTGCGCCAAGATCTTTGGTCCGGTAAAGGATTACGAATGCCTGTGTGGCAAGTACAAGCGCCTCAAGCATCGTGGCGTGGTTTGTGAGAAATGTGGTGTTGAAGTTACGCTGGCCAAGGTGCGCCGTGAGCGTATGGGCCACATCGAGCTGGCCAGCCCGGTGGCGCACATCTGGTTCCTGAAATCACTGCCGTCACGTATCGGTCTGTTGCTGGATATGACGTTGCGCGACATCGAACGTGTATTGTATTTCGAAGCCTTTGTGGTGATCGATCCGGGCATGACTACGCTGGAGCGTGTCCAGTTGCTGTCGGAAGAGGCTTATCTCGAAGCTATCGAGGAAAACGGCGATGAATTCGATGCGCGTATGGGTGCTGAAGCCGTATTTGAACTGCTGCGTGACCTGGATCTGCCGAAAGAGATTATCAAGCTGCGCGAAGATATGGGCGCCACCAAGAGCGAAACCAAGCTCAAGCGTCTGGGCAAGCGACTGAAGCTGGTCGAGTCCTTCATCGAATCCGGCAACAAGCCCGAGTGGATGGTGATGACCGTGCTGCCGGTATTGCCGCCGGAACTGCGCCCGCTGGTGCCGCTGGACGGTGGTCGTTTTGCGACCTCGGATCTTAACGATCTGTACCGTCGCGTGATCAACCGCAACAATCGTTTGAAACGCCTGCTGGAACTGAATGCGCCGGATATTATTGTGCGTAACGAAAAACGCATGCTGCAGGAATCAGTCGATGCCCTGCTCGACAACGGTCGTCGCGGTCGCGCCATCACCGGTACCAACAAGCGTCCGCTGAAATCACTCGCTGACATGATCAAGGGCAAGCAGGGTCGTTTTCGTCAGAACCTGCTCGGTAAGCGCGTGGATTACTCCGGTCGTTCGGTTATTGTCGTGGGTCCGACGCTGCGTCTGCACCAGTGCGGTCTGCCCAAGCGTATGGCGCTGGAACTGTTCAAACCGTTTATCTTCAGCAAGCTACAGTTGCGTGGTCTGGCGACCACCATCAAGGCCGCCAAGAAACTGGTCGAGCGCGAAGGTGCCGAGGTGTGGGATATCCTTGAAGAGGTTATCCGTGAACATCCGGTCATGCTCAACCGTGCACCAACTTTGCACCGTCTGGGTATCCAGGCGTTTGAGCCAACACTGATTGAAGGTAAGGCGATCCAGCTGCACCCGCTGGTGTGTGCGGCATTCAATGCTGACTTCGACGGTGACCAGATGGCTGTTCACGTCCCGCTCTCGCTGGAAGCCCAGCTGGAAGCGCGTACCTTGATGATGTCCACCAACAACATCCTGTCACCGGCCAGTGGCGAACCGATCATCGTGCCTTCGCAGGACGTGGTGCTGGGTTTGTACTATATGACCCGAACGCGCGTGAATGCCAAAGGCGAGGGCATGATGTTTGCCGATGTGTCGGAAGTGCATCGTGCCTATCAGGGCGGTTTTGCCGATTTGCACGCCGGTGTGAAGGTGCGGCTGAAAGACAGCAACATTACCGAAGAGGGTGAGCTTGAACACCGTTGCCGTGTACTGGATACAACAGTCGGTCGTGCCCTGCTGTCCGAGATTCTGCCCGAGGGTATTCCCTTTGAGGCGGTTGATCGCAACATGACCAAAAAAGCCATCTCCAGTGTGATTAACCTGTGTTACCGCAACGTTGGTCTGAAGGCAACAGTTATCTTTGCTGACCAGTTGATGTACACAGGCTTTGCCTATGCCACCCGTGCAGCGGTATCGTTCGGCATTAACGATATGGTTATTCCGGAAGAAAAGCCTACGATCCTTGCCGAGGCCGAAAGCGAGGTCAAAGAAATCCAAAACCAGTACACCTCGGGTCTGGTGACCAATGGCGAACGTTATAATAAGGTGGTTGATATCTGGTCACGGACCAATGACCAGGTCGCCAAGGCTATGATGGACAAGCTGGGCAAGGAAGTGGTGATTAATGCCAAGGGAGAGAAGGTCGAGCAGGACTCCTTTAACTCTGTGTACATGATGGCTGACTCCGGTGCACGTGGTTCTGCCGCGCAGATTCGTCAGTTGGCCGGTATGCGTGGTCTGATGGCCAAGCCGGATGGTTCGATCATTGAAACACCGATCACGGCGAACTTCCGTGAAGGCCTGGACGTGTTGCAGTACTTTATCTCCACCCATGGTGCCCGTAAGGGTCTGGCCGATACGGCCCTTAAAACAGCGAACTCGGGTTATCTGACGCGTCGCCTGGTTGATGTGGCACAGGATCTGGTAGTGACCGAAGTGGATTGTGGTACCGAAAGGGGCATGTTGATGACCCCGCTGGTTGAGGGTGGCGATGTGGTTGAATCGCTCAGTGAACGTGTGCTGGGTCGTGTTACAGCCGCCGATACCTATGCCCCTGGCACGGACGAGATTATTGTGCCTGTCGGGACATTGATCGATGAAAAATGGGTCGAGAAAATCGAGGAAGCCAGTATCGATGAAATCACGGTGCGCTCTCCGATTTCCTGTGCGACCCGATACGGCATCTGCTCCAGTTGCTACGGGCGTGACCTGGCGCGTGGACATCAGGTCAATATCGGTGAGGCCATTGGTGTTATCGCGGCACAGTCGATTGGAGAACCGGGCACCCAGCTCACCATGCGTACTTTCCATATTGGTGGTGCGGCCAGTCGTGCAGCAACGGTCAACAGCGTTGAAGTCAAAAACAGCGGTTCACTGAAATTGCATAACATCAAGACAGTAATCGACAAGAACGGGAACCTGGTGGCAGTATCACGTTCCGGTGAAATCGGCGTCATTGATGAGCACGGGCGTGAACGTGAACGCTACAAGGTGCCCTACGGCGCGGTTATTTCCGCCAATGAAGGCCAGTCCGTGGAAGGTGGCCAGGTTATCGCCAACTGGGATCCACATACACACCCGATTGTGGTTGAAGTGGCCGGTCATGTGCGCTTCATTGATTTTACCGATGGCGTGTCGGTACAGAAACACACGGATGAAATTACCGGCCTGAGCAGCCTGATTGTGACGGATCCGAAGCAGCGTGGCAGCGCCGGCAAGGATTTGCGTCCGATGGTGCAGTTGATCGATGCGGAGGGTACAGAGCTGAAAATTCCGGGAACGGAATTCGCCGCACACTACTTCTTGCCGTCCGGTGCCATTGTCGCGCTGGAGGATGGTGCGGAAGTGCAGGTGGGTGACGTGGTGGCCCGTATTCCGCAGGAGTCGTCCAAGACTCGTGATATCACCGGTGGTCTGCCGCGTGTTGCGGATCTGTTCGAGGCGCGCAAGCCAAAGGATCCGGCGATTCTCGCCGAGACCTCAGGTACTGTCGGGTTTGGTAAAGAAACCAAGGGTAAACAGCGACTTGTTATTGCAGAATCCGGTGGTGAAACCTACGAGGAACTGATTCCCAAATGGCGCCATATTTCGGTTTTTGAGGGCGAGCAGGTCACCAAGGGTGAAATGCTGGCCGATGGTGAGCCGAATCCACACGATATCCTGCGTCTGCTTGGCACGACCATCATGGCAGAGTATCTGGTCAAGGAAATCCAGGATGTATACCGCCTGCAGGGTGTGGGCATCAACGACAAGCATATCGAAGTCATTATTCGACAGATGTTGCGCAAGGTTGAGGTTGCCTCGGCAGGTGATTCGAAGTTCCTGCGCGGCGAGCAAGCCGACAAGGCTCGTGTATTGGACGAAATTGAACGTCTGGAAGCGGAGGGCAAGGAGCCGCCGAGGTGGATACCGATGTTGCTGGGCATCACCAAGGCGTCACTGGCGACCGAGTCATTCGTGTCTGCGGCTTCATTCCAGGAGACCACGCGCGTGCTGACCGAGGCGTCGGTACGCGGTTTGCGCGATGAACTGCGCGGACTCAAGGAAAATGTCATCGTCGGTCGTCTGATTCCGGCTGGCACCGGTCTGGCACACCACCTCGAACGGCGTCGTCAGCGTCAGGGCATTACAGCCGAAGATATCATGGAAGCCAAGACAGTCAGCGAGTCCGCATCCGATGACGAAGCGACCCAGGTGACAGAAGGTTGACGATTTGATCGTCCGGCCATCCCGGGTGTGGTGCAAACCCCGGTTTGGCCGAATTTCTGCTTGACAGTGTCGGACGAAATACCTAAAATGCGCCTCCTTCGACAGGCCCGGTCCGCCCGGCCTGTCGTTTATTTTCAGGACTTTACGAAATTTTTCAGCACCCTTGTGAGCGAGGGTGGAGACCACATTAATGGCCACGATTAACCAGCTGGTGCGTAAACCGCGCACCCGTAAACAGGTGAAGAGCAACGTTCCGGCGCTGGAGGCTTGTCCTCAGAAGCGCGGTGTTTGCACACGCGTGTATACCACGACCCCGAAGAAGCCGAACTCGGCGCTGCGAAAGGTCGCCCGTGTGCGCCTGACCAACGGTTTTGAAGTAACGACCTACATTGGTGGTGAAGGCCACAACCTGCAGGAGCACTCGGTGGTCCTGATTCGCGGTGGTCGTGTCAAGGATTTGCCGGGTGTGCGTTACCACACGGTGCGCGGCAGCCTGGATACCCAGGGCGTTGAAAGTCGACGTCAGGGTCGTTCCAAGTACGGCGCCAAGCGACCAAAGTCATAACGGTCATCACGAGTTAACAGGATTTAGAGACGTAAACCATGTCGAGAAGAAGAGCGGCTGAACGACGGGAGATACTCCCCGACCCCAAATTTGGCAACCTGATGTTAGCCAGATTTATCAATATGGTCATGAAGTCGGGCAAGAAGTCTGTGGCCGAGCGCATTATCTATGGCGCACTGGATCAGATTCAGTCACGCGGTGACAGTGACCCGATCGAGTTGCTCGACAAGGCGCTGGATAATATTCGTCCTTCGGTTGAAGTTAAGTCTCGCCGTGTCGGTGGTGCGACTTATCAGGTGCCGGTTGAAGTTCGTCCTGCGCGTCGTACTACTCTGGCCATGCGCTGGGTGATCGATGCAGCGCGCAAGCGTGGCGAGAAGTCCATGGCTTTGCGGCTGGCTGGCGAATTGATGGATGCTTCCGAGAGCCGTGGCTCTGCTGTGAAGAGGAAGGAAGATACGCACCGCATGGCGGATGCTAACAAGGCTTTTGCGCACTATCGCTGGTAGCGCATAGCAAAACAGGATTGACGGCAGTGGCGCGCAAGACACCAATTGACCGTTATCGCAACATCGGCATCATGGCGCACATCGATGCTGGTAAAACGACAACGACAGAGCGCGTCCTGTACTACACGGGCATCTCGCACAAGATTGGCGAGGTGCACGATGGTGCAGCCACCATGGACTGGATGGAACAGGAGCAGGAGCGTGGTATTACCATCACGTCCGCTGCAACGACCTGTTTTTGGCAGGGCATGGACAAGCAGTTCGAACAGCACCGTATCAACATTATTGATACGCCCGGGCATGTCGACTTCACCATTGAGGTCGAGCGTTCTCTGAGAGTGCTGGATGGCGCGGTGGCAGTATTTTGCGCGGTTGGTGGTGTCGAGCCACAGTCCGAGACGGTCTGGCGGCAGGCCAGCCGTTACGGCGTGCCGCGCATGGCGTTTGTCAACAAGATGGATCGCGCGGGTGCTGATTTTCTGCGTGTGGTTGAGCAGATCCGCGAGCGCCTGGGGGCGAACCCGGTGCCGCTGCAGATTGCCATCGGCGCAGAAGAAAAGTTTGAAGGTGTGATTGACCTGATCCGCATGAAGGCCATCTACTGGAATGAGGTCGACATGGGTGTCACCTACGAGGCGCGGGATATTCCCGGTGATCTCAAGGCGCTCTGCGACGAATGGCGCGAGCACCTGGTCGAGGCGGCAGCTGAAGCCAACGAAGAATTGATGGAGAAATACCTGGAAAGCGGCGAACTCGACGAAGACGAGATCCGTGCAGGTATTCGCCAGCGGGCGCTGGCCAACGAGGTTGTCCCGGCATTGTGTGGGTCGGCCTTCAAGAACAAGGGCGTTCAGGCCATGCTGGATGCTGTTATCGAGTATATGCCGTCGCCGGTCGACGTGCCGCCGATTACCGGCCACCTCGACGACAAGGACGAGACAGAGGCCGTACGAGAGGCCTCGGATGACGCACCGTTTGCGGCGCTCGCCTTCAAGATTGCAACGGATCCCTTTGTGGGAACGTTGACATTTTTCCGGGTGTATTCCGGTGTGCTGAAGTCTGGCGACACCCTCTACAACCCGGTGAAGTGCAAGAAAGAGCGTGTGGGCCGTATCGTGCAGATGCACTCCAACTCTCGCGAAGAGATAAAGGAAGTGTTTGCCGGTGACATCGCTGCGGCGGTGGGTCTGAAAGACGTCACTACAGGCGATACCCTGTGTGATATCGACAATGTGATTACGCTGGAGCGTATGGACTTCCCGGAACCGGTTATTTCGGTTGCGGTTGAACCGCGCACCAAGGTGGATCAGGAAAAGATGGGCATCGCGCTGAGCAAGCTCGCGCAGGAAGACCCCTCCTTCCGGGTACACACGGACGAAGAGTCCGGCCAGACCATTATTTCTGGCATGGGCGAGCTGCACCTCGACATCATTGTCGACCGCATGAAGCGTGAGTTTGGTGTGGAGGCGAACGTTGGGGCGCCGCAGGTGGCCTATCGCGAGACCATCCGCAAGGTGGTCGAGAAGGCGGAAGGCAAGTTTGTTCGCCAGTCCGGCGGTCGAGGCCAGTATGGGCACGTTGTGCTCAAGCTTGAGCCACTGCCGGCAGGCGATGGATATGAGTTTGTTGACGAGATTGTCGGTGGTGCGGTTCCTCGCGAATACATCAACGCCGTTGACAAGGGCATACAGGATCAGATGGAAAGCGGTGTGATTGCCGGTTATCCGATGGTGGATATCAGGGTTACACTGTACGACGGTTCGTACCACGATGTTGATTCGTCAGAAATGGCATTCAAGATTGCAGGTTCGATGGGTTTCAGAGAGGGGACGCTGGCAGGCGACCCGGTTCTACTGGAACCGATAATGAAAGTTGAAGTCGTCACCCCGGAAGAGAATATGGGTGACGTGATGGGCGATCTGAATCGCCGGCGCGGTCAGGTACAGGGCATGGATGACAGCCCTGCCGGCAAGATCGTACGCGCCGAGGTTCCGCTGGCGGAGATGTTCGGTTATGCCACCGATCTGCGTTCCGCCACCCAGGGTCGCGCCACGTATTCGATGGAGTTCGCGCATTATGCTGAGGCACCAAACAGCATCACGAACGCCGTCAAGAAGGCATCTTAAACAATCAGGCACTAACAAAACCGGAAGAGGGTAGCAGTCGTGTCCAAGGAAAAATTTGAACGTACGAAGCCGCATGTGAATGTGGGAACGATAGGTCACGTTGACCATGGCAAGACGACGCTGACGGCGGCGCTGACGAAAGTTGGGTCAGAGCTTCAGGGTGGGGA
>UOFM01000089.1_pt1 | contig 12450 bp, 9 predicted proteins | sample 1990071 | NCBI WGS metagenome assembly UOFM01 (sample SAMEA4728526, study PRJEB27164) | hydrothermal vent metagenome | biome: marine basaltic hydrothermal vent biome; feature: marine hydrothermal vent; material: mineral | place: Pacific Ocean | collected 2011-06-14/2011-07-23 | depth 1741 m
AGCCTGCACCGGTAGCACCGGCAGTGGCTGTGAGGTCATCACCGCTGCGATGATCACCAGTCCCTGTCCGGCATTGGTGGGCAGTATCCAGGTGAGGAACTTGATCAGGTTGTCGAACACGCCACGGCCTTCCTCCACCGCAGCTTCGAGGGTGGCGAAGTTGTCGTCGGTGAGTACCATGTCGGCCGCCTCTTTCGACACCTCGGTACCGGTGATGCCCATGGCCACACCGATGTCAGCACGACGCAATGCCGGGGCATCGTTGACTCCATCACCCGTCATGGCGACCACCTCGCCATGGGCCTGCAGGGCTTCTACCAGGCGCAGCTTCTGTTCCGGCGTAACCCGCGCGAACACTGCCGTGCCGGTAACAGCCCTGATCAGTTCATCATCGGACATCGTTTCCAGTTCACGACCACTCGACGCCTTCGAAATTTCACCTTCAGCCAGGGTCTCGTCGAGGCCAATCTGAGCGGCGATGGTGGCGGCTGTGACGATGTGGTCGCCGGTAATCATCTTGACCTTGATACCGGCAGCCTGGCAAGCGCGCACGGCCTGTATGGCTTCTTCCCGCGGTGGATCGATCATGCCCTGCAGACCGAGAAAGGTCAGCCCCCGGGCAATGTCATCATGATCGATAGTGGTGGTATCCAGCGGGACAACCAGACGCGCGAAGGCCAGTACCCGCTGACCCTGACTGGCCATCGCTTCCACCCGGGCATGCACTGCATCACTATCCAGTGGCCTGCTTTCCCCGTCAGCGTCAAGGATGGCATCGCACCGCACCAGCAGGCTCTCGACCGAGCCCTTCAGATACACCACACGGCTGTCGCCACCATGCAGGGTCGCCATATATTGGTGCTGAGACTCGAAAGGGATAGCGTCCAGCCGTGGGTAAGACGCCTGTGTCTGTTTATTATCCAGTCCCGCCTTGCATGCCGCCACCAGCAGCGCCCCTTCGGTGGGATCACCTTCAATCTTCCAACCTTCTTCATCCTGTTTCAGGACAGAATCGTTACACAGCAAACCGGCGCGCAGCAGTTCGGCCAGTGCGACATTCCTGTGGCTATCCAGCGCCTGACCACCCTGCCGCAGCCCACCTTCCGGCGCATAGCCGATACCACTCACCTCAATGTTTTCTCCTCCCGCCCACAGCTGTTGCACAGTCATCTCGTTGCGGGTCAGGGTGCCGGTCTTGTCCGAGCAGATAACAGTTGTACTGCCAAGGGTTTCCACCGCCGGCAGGCGACGGATGATGGCGTTGCGTTTCGCCATGCGCGCCACACCGATGGCCAGCGTGATAGTCAACACTGCCGGGAGTCCTTCCGGGATCATCGCCACAGACAAGGCCACCGCTGCCATGAACAGGTCGATCCAGCTGTCGCCGTGCCACAAACCCACCAGGAAGGTGGCCGCCGCCAGACCCAGAATGGCGTACAGCAACAGGTGACTGAAGCGGGCGATCTTGCGGGTCAGCGGTGTGGCCAGTACCTCGGCGCTGGCGATGAGTTCGGAGATGCGACCAATCTCGGTACTGTCACCGATCCCGGTGACCACACCGATACCGGTGCCATAGGTCACCAGGGTGGAGGAGTAGGCCATATTAGCCCGGTCAGCCAGGGCAGTATCGTGATCCAGAACCCCGGCGCACTTCTCAACGGGCAGCGACTCGCCGGTCAGCGCAGATTCGTCAATTTGCAGACTGCGGCTGTGCAGCAGGCGCAGATCCGCCGGGACCTTGTCACCTGAAGCCAGCAGCACGATATCCCCCGGCACCAGTTCCGTGGCATCGATACGCTGCTTTTCCCCGGCACGCAGCACCGTGGTCCCGGTGGTCAGGGCGCGTGACAGGGCCTCCAGTGCGCTTAATGCCTTGCCTTCCTGCACAAAACCGATGATCGAATTGAGCAGCACCACACCAAAAATAACCCCGGCATCCACCCATGCACCCAGTAACAGCTTGATGATCACCGCCACGAGCAGGATGTAGACCAGTGCCTGGTTGAACTGCAACAGAAATCGCAACAACGGCCCCTGGCCTTTGCGCCGGGTCAGCGCATTGGGGCCGAAATCCTGCTGACGATCTTCCACCTCGAACCGGTCCAGCCCTTTGTCCAGGTCTGTGTCGAGCAGGTCCAGCACCTCTTCCCTGGGCAGGTGATGCCAGTGTTTTTCCAGCAGAGTCTGCATGGACTCATTCCTTATCGGGTGACGCCTGTACAGGTTATCCCTGCCTGAGCTGATAAGCAGCCGATACGTCTTGCGATCACGAATTTTCCAGTGTAACCGGTGTAATGAACCCTTCCGGCTTGACCGTCAGTACAGAGCAATTTACCTCGCTCAGTACTTTTTCCGCCGTATTGCCGATGAAAAATCCGGCCAGTCCGGTGCGACAGACCGTACCCATAACCAACAGGTCAATCTTTTTACTTTTCGCCAGTTTTATAATGGCCCTGGAGGCATTGTCAGATCTTGGCAGGTGCTTGTGGACAGTAATCCCGTTCAGGTCGACATCCGCCAGCAGACTGTCCAGCTTTCTTGTGTACTGCCGTTTGGTGTCTTTACGTAGCTTGCTGAGGGAGGTGTCCTCCATCTGGCCACGCACCTCCAGATAGCCTTCCGCAAACACCGACCAGACCTGCACCAGGTGGAATTCGCTGCCGTCCATCCGCACCAGTGAACTGGCCAGTTGCATGATCAACGGGTTGAGTGACTCACGATCACGATCAGGAAAATCGTTTGTTATATCGACAGCGGCCAGAATCCGTTTGTATTTTGCACGTTTCGCGGACTTGACCACCCAGACCGGACAGGGGCATTTGCGCATCAGATGCATGGAAGTGCTGCCGAATAATCGCTCCTTGACGCCGCCCTTTCCTTCCGCCGCCAGAATGACCAGGTCGTGCCTGTCACGCAACACTTGACGGATAATTTCCAGGAACGGTGTTCCGGTCACTACCTGTATTCTTGCATCAACCCCTTGCCGGGCCATGTCGGCGACCAGTGCATCAACCTTTTCCCGGTAATCATTAACCACCAGGTCAAGAAGCTCCCGGGACAACAGACCGGTGGTTGCCATGTGCACCTCTGCCGGCAGTTCCCTGATGACAGAAAATACCGTCAGGCGCGCTTCGTTTTGCCTGGCCAGCGACACGGCACGTTCCACCGCCATGTGCTGCTTCGCCTCAAAATGACAAACCAGAAGAATGTTCTTGAATCGTTTCATGGCGCCTCCGATCCTGCAACGTCAGTGTAGCAATAGACAATTCGAAACAGTCAATACAGGTGGCTATTGTTGAGCATAGACCGTAACTTCGATAAATACGAACAGTTCTACAACAATAATCGACTTTTCCTCTGCTTTAAGTTCGTCTATCCTTTGTACAGGTCAACATCGGACCGAAACACAGGAGACGAGGATGCAATTCAATATCCAGGCTCGTAATTTCTCACTGACCGAGGCGCTACGCGATCACATCGAACGCCGTCTGGGTTTTGCACTTGGTAGCAGAAACGACCAGATCCAGCGTATCATTGTGCGGTTATCCGACATTAACGGCCCGCGTGGTGGTATCGACAAACACTGCCACATTCAGGTCGTACTGGCGCACACATCTGACGTAGTCATCGAAGATACTGAAGCTAATCTGTACACTGCTATTGATCGTGCAGCCGACCGGGCAGGCCGAACAGTTGGCCGCCGACTGGCACGACAACGGGCCAGGGGAAAGACGCGAACCGCTGACTGCCTGCTGGCAACTGAACCGTAACTGACAGGAAATCTGATATTGAGCGCCATTGATCAACTCATCGCCGGGTACCGCCGTTTTCGTAGCGGCTACTATGAAGAAAATCGTGAACGACTGGTTGATCTTGCTCATGAAGGACAATCCCCGGGTGTTGCTGTCATCGCCTGTTGTGATTCGCGTGTCGATCCTGCGATTATCACCGACAGCACACCCGGCAGTCTGTTTGTTATACGCAACGTGGCAAACCTGGTGCCGCCCTGTGAGGGAGAAGGACTCTGGCATAGCACCAGTGCTGCCCTGGAATTTGCCGTATGCAGCCTGGAGGTTGAGCATATCATCGTACTCGGACATGCCCGCTGTGGTGGTATTCGTTCACTGCTGGAAGTACAGGGCGATGGACACGATGATATGTTCATCGCCGACTGGATGAGCATTGTTGATACTGCCCGCAAACAAACCCTGGACAGAACAGATCTGAATACACTTGACGAGCGAATCTATGCCTGCGAACTGGAGGCAATAAAAATATCACTGACCAACCTGGAAACCTTCCCCTGGATACAGGAACGTATCGAGAAAAACCGCCTGCAACTGCATGGCTGGTATTACGATATGGCCTCGGGAGATCTGTTGTGCCTTGATGCTACCGGCAAAAACTTTATCGCCCCCGACCAGGCGGAAGCCTGCTAACGACTCCAGTGGACGTGCAGCGGGGCCTGTTCAAGTTCATCAATCACCCGCTGTATATCATCGCAAACCGGCAGGTGCGGCCAGGGCGCCCATGAGCGGTCCTCACGACGCCAGAATATTCGCCACTGCGTTCCATCAGGTTCCAGCCTGACCAGCGACTGGCCGTTATATTGCAGAACCAGACTGCTGTCTTCCACCCGGCAAAACAACTCACTGCCAGGACGATTACGCTGTGCACAAAATACATCCAGCTGTTTTCTGGCACGTTGTAACGCAAGCAGACTGACGCTCATCTTCTGCCCTGCCGCATGGCCTGGTAGTCATATACCTGTTGCACAAAAACTTCGCGCACCGTCGAATCCTGCAGGGCAATTTCATCAATGACAGGTAAATCCGGCAGAAGGTCGCGGATCATTCCGGAAAAGAGTCCGGAGGTTTTCCCGATCAACGTTCTCTCGACATCGAACAGGTCGCTATCATTCAAACCACAACTCGGTGAATGGCTCTTGAAAATGTAGCCACTGATGTCAAGCAACTGACCGGAGACTTGTTGACCGTACTGCTGTAATCGCCGTGTGACATCAATAGTCCTGTCATCCACGCCCAGGGCATGGACGCTGTCACCCCGTTTAACCAATTGTATGGGCGGACGCGGCATACCCATTCCAATCGCCACCTCGGGACAGACGAGGAACGTATCAAAGCTGGTGGAAAGCAGATCGACCACACAGGCATTGCGCTTGTGAGCACCATCGTAGCGCACCGGCTCACCCAGCAGACAACTGCTTACGGCTACGCGCGGTCGGTGGCAGGCATCGGACACTGGCTTCCTCCGTCAGGCTTTTGCCCCTGCAGCACGGGCACGTGCCTGACGTTTATCCGCATCTTCATCATTGATATCCCAGCCGGACATGTTTCGCAACAGTAGCTGTGAAAGGGCATCCACGTGGTCCGCACGCGTGTTCAGTGCAGGGATGTAATGAAATTTCTGCCCGCCACTGTCAAGGAAAATATCCCGATTCTGTTCGGACATCTCCTCCAGTGTTTCCAGACAATCGGCACTGAAGCCGGGGCATACCACATCAACACTACCCACACCTTGCTTGCCCCAGTCCTGCAATGTGACGTTCACATAAGGTGACAACCACTCCTCCCGGCCAAAGCGCGACTGAAATGCCAGTAACCATTGATCATCATTCAGTTCCAGCATATCGGCAAGTAGCCGTGCGGTTTTCTGCACTTCACAATAATATGGATCACCCGCCAGCAGGTAGTCGCGAGGAATACCATGAAATGACATTAACAATTTATCCGGCTGCCCGTGTTCAGCCCAGCGTTCACGTATGCTGGTAGCCAGCGCGGCGATATAAGCCGGATCATCATGGTAGTGCTGGATGAAGCGCAAACCGGGTACCCGGCGCCAGTGAGTAAGCACCCGGGTTACCTCGTCGAAAACGGCAGCTGTTGTTGTCGCAGAGTATTGAGGGTAAAGAGGCAACACCAACAAACGACGTGCACCACGTTCACGTAATTCATCGAGCCCTGCCTGGATGGATGGCGTGCCATAGCGCATGGCCAGTACGGTTTCGACACGCCCCGGTGCAATGTCAGCAAGGCGCGCACTGATCAGCTCACACTGTTTCTGTGGAATAGCCAGTAGCGGGGAACCTTCAGGCGTCCAGATCGAACGATATGAAGCCGCCACCTTGCGCGGGCGGATGCGCAGGATGACGCCGTGCAGAATCAGCCACCACAAGGGCCGCCATGTTTCGACAACACGGGGATCCCACAGAAACTCGGCAAGATAACGGCGTACCGAACGGGTATCCGGCTTATCCGGTGTGCCGAGGTTAACCAGCAATACACCGGTACAACCCTGTGTCTCATGGCTGAAATCTTTTTCACCAAGATAACGACTCATCGTGCGGTACGCCAGAGTCGATTTTTTCGGGGACGGGAAAAGACGTATAACATTGGTATATCCTAACAGAATCAATCCATCAGTTGCCGAACCAGCTCGCGCAGTTTCATCAGCGCCTGGTCGTGACCGGTCAACCCGGCTCGATGTGCACAGGTAGACCAGTCCTGCTTTTGCAGAATACGTGCAACCAGCAGTTCCGCATCGGCAGCATCCAGCCCGTCGAGTGACTGTGGTGACACCAGCCGGTTACACAACCATGGCCAGAGTGCGCCAATAGCCGACTCCAGGAAACGTCGTTCACAGGCAAACCGGCGAACATCTTCGAGGTCATTCGCTGTTAATCTCTGGCTGCCATCCGGCGTATCACGCATCAGCGCCAATACCAGCGGGGTGTCCAGCTCACGCAGACTGTCAGACAGCTGATGTGGTAAATGACGTATAAAGCGCTGCCGCGCGTTGCTAAACAAGGCCCCGCCCTGTTTATTCAGAGCCTGCATCACCACAACGGAATGATATCCACTACTTGCACTTCGCCGTTCGCTGACACGCACGGGCCACAAACCGGCACCTTTCCAGAAACGCAACAGCTGGTCATTAGCACCAAAGCTCGCGCCCATGTAGTCAAACCCCTCACGTCGGGCAGCGACTGCGATATAGGTAACAAGCTGTGAACCAAGCCCCCGCCCCTGCACCGCAGGATGCACGGCAATACGCATTATCCGGGCAGCACGTTGTCGTGGTGCCTCGGCCAGCCCCAGGTGTATTGCAAGCGTTTCCGGTAACAGATGACCCAGTGGCCGACGGATACCGGCGGTAATCGCCTCGGCCTGTTCACGGTCAAAACCACCCTCATCTGCCACCAGTGCCGCTGCCGCAACATGACCATCCAGACGCAATAGATAGACGGACAGGTTCGGTGCATCCAGCAACTGACAGAGATCCGATGGCCGTGTTTTGTAGTGTGCCAGCACCAGCAGACCGAACAACTCTCGAAGCAAGGATTCATCGTGCAGCAACTCGTCACGATCAATACGCTCAATGTGGGCAGTGCCGGACTCTGCATTACCCAGCACTTCATCTGCCGCTGCGCCGGCATCCAGCATTAACAGGCGAAACACCAGGGCCTCCAGCGGATCACCTGGCGCCCAGCGGATGGGGGTTTGCAGATCGACCCTTTTCCAACTGTTGGAAAGACGGTCCAGGACACGATTGAAGCGCAGCGCAAACCCCCGCCCCGTCCCTTCATAGCCATGCACCGTAGTGGCAAAAGCAATACGGGAATAGCGCCGCAACAGCTGTTCCAGCAAGGGTGCAGGAATCGCAGCAGCCTCATCAACCAGTAGCAGGTCAGCATCCTGCGGCTGTTGCAGCAATGCATCCGGTGCAACAAAACGCAAGGCTGTCACTTGTTCAGATGACAACAGAGAAGTTGCTCGCCGGAATAACGCCTCCACCGCACTACGCCGTGCAGCGGTTACCAGAACACGTTTACCCCGTTCAGCAATAAGGCGGGCAGCGGCGATACCAAAAGCCGCAGACTTTCCACGCCCCCGGTCGGATTGCAATACCACCGGACGCCGCCGATGCCCGGTAACAACATGCATAACAGCCGTCACCGCATCCTCCTGATCATTAGTAAGGCAAGGTGAATCCCGCCCATGGCGGGAGAGAGGGTCCCCTGGGGGACAAGGTGAATCCCGCCCATGGCGGGAGACAAGGGGAGGGCGATAGCCCGGGAAGGTGCCCTGGGGCAGAGGGCCCCCTGGGGGGCAAGGTGAAGCGACCGGAATCCGCTGTACTATTCCGTCCCCGATCCACAAAATATCCACGGCATCCACAAGCAACGTCGCCAGACGTTGCAAATACCGCGGTGACGATCCAGCCGGCTGATTCAACCACAAATCCACAGATGGCGTTAGCAGGTATAACACCCCTCCACCACGCAGTGTGCCACTGAGCGCACCAAAAGCATCCGGCTCAAACCCGTTGCGGGCATCGAATACCAGTGCATCGCACTCAGCACCTAGCCGACCTGACAGGCCACGTCCTTCCACCACCGTCACCTCGTCCGGAGCATCATCTCCGACCCAGAAGGTCGTGCCAGCTCCACCAGCCAGCAAATCGCTGAGAGTACGCTTTACGGCGGCCTGATCACCCGATATCCAGACCAGGCCACGATGGTGAGTCAGCCGCAAACGTCCATTCAACGCCTGCAATGCAGCGCGCGGCGATATTCCCGTTGTGCTACCTGTACATGACTGGCTCATGACCGAATTATGTCGGAAAACCGTTACTTACGCGAACATCCAGGGAAGCCGACAGCGCCCCTGCCCCCGGGAGGACGAGACCCGGTCTCCCGTCACACAGGATTAAAGTACTGACAAATTGACCCGATAGAGAGTGTGAATTAATAAAATCTGTCTGCGCACCAGAATACCTGTGTGCATACTCTAAAAGACAAGAGGAACCGGCAACGGATGCGTACATTTTCGCTAACACGTACATTGCTCACTCTCCTGCTGGTTCAAACCGGCCTGCTCAGTACAATAGCCTATGGCCTGTGGGATACGGTCGATGACCCGGGTTTTCTGCTTACCCTGCCTGTACTTGGCCTGGTGACGATGGCTGCTGTGGCCTTCGCATTACGGCGCCTGCTGGTCAAACCTGTACAACAGACCGCCGAAACCATACAGGCATTCTATACGGGTGACATTGATCAGAGTGTACGCCTGAACTTTGGTGCAGCACACGAGCTGAAACCCGTGGCCGATGCCTACAACGGTCTGGCCGACCAGTTGCAAACCATGCTGACCCTACTGGCTGATTCGGCAAAACAATTTTCCGAGGCTGCCGGGGAAATTGCGGCACACACACAACACACCCTGCAGCGCATGGGAAAACAGGGCGAAGAAACCGGCAATATCGGTGATGCTGTAACCAGCATGGCATCGGCTATCTCCCAGGTCGCCAACGAAGCCCGGGAAGCCGCTAATCATGTCTCGGAGTCCGACAAACTGGCTCAGGAAGGCAAGGAAGTCATGACCGAAGCCATTGGTGCCGCCATGGCACTGACCGCCGATGTCGCCCAGGCTTCAACCGTTATTACAGATCTTGGGGAAAAATCAAGAGACATCAGTGTTGTACTTGATGTCATCAACAGCGTCGCCGAACAGACGAATCTGCTGGCACTGAACGCTGCTATCGAAGCCGCGCGCGCCGGTGAAGCGGGTCGGGGCTTTGCCGTGGTGGCTGACGAGGTGCGCTCACTGGCAGCACGCACCCAGGAATCCACCTCGAATATCCGCAGTACGATTCAGGCTGTGATGAATGGTGTAGATGAGGCATCCAGCGCCATTGCATCAGGCAATGAAAAAGCGGCCACCTGTGAGGAAATGGTTGAAAATGCAACCATCACCTTCGCAGAGATTGTCAATACCGTGAATAACCTCAAAAATGCCAATCGAGGGATAGCCGATGCTGCCGGCAACCAGAGTGCGGCAGCAGATAATATTCAGTACTCCATGGAAGCCATCATCGAGGTCAAACAAAGTACCGATAATGATGCCCACCAGATCGAACACTGGTGTGACGAACTGTCCAAAACAGCCAGCCAGTTAAATCTGATGGTCGGTCAGTTGTATCCGGCTTCCATCGCCGCCGTGAACGATCACACCGGCAACAAGCCGGCTGACGACACTGACATCTAATTCTTTTAGCCTGGTGTTTTTTTACCCTTGCGAGCCTTTGCCGGCGCAATATGGATAGCGCGACCGTGTACGGCAAGCGCCGCCTCGTGAAAGGACTCGGATAACGCCGGATGGGCAAAAACCGTCAGGGCGATATCCTCTGCACTGCCACCCAGCTGCAGGGTGATGACTGCCTCGGCGATTAATTCAGAACTCTGTGGTCCAATCATGTGTACACCAAGCAGACGGTCCGTTTTCTCATCGGCCAGCACCTTGATAAAACCTTCTGTGTTACCCATCGCACGTGCACGACCACTGGCGGCAAACGGAAACACGCCGCTGCGATAGGCGACACCTGTTGCACGTAATGCCTGCTCGGTCTTTCCCACCCAGGCAATTTCGGGCAAGGTATAAACTACAGAGGGAATGGCGGCATAATCCACATGCGCCACCCGTCCAGCAATCAATTCCGCGACCATGACGCCTTCCTCTGACCCCTTATGCGCCAGCATCGGACCACGTACCGCATCACCGATCGCCCAGACGCCCGGCAGGTTGGTGGAACACTGTTCATCCACATGAATAAGCCCCCATTCATCCAGCAGCAATCCAGCTTCATCCGCTGCAAGATTATTGGTATTGGGTCGGCGTCCGACAGCAACAATCAACCGGTCAAACTGCATATCGTGTTCACCGTCACCATCCTGGTAGCGCAGGTCAACCTGGTGGTTGTTCACCTCGCACCCGGTCACACGGCTGCCCAGATGGACATCCAGTCCCTGCCCGGTAAAGCTGCGTAGTGCCAGTTTCGTCACCTGCTCGTCTGCCATGGGAAGGAAACTGTCCTGGGCTTCAAGTAGCACAACCTGCTCCGCACCGAGACGACGCCAGACGCTGCCAAGTTCCAGGCCAATGACCCCGGCACCAATGATGCCAAGCCGCGAAGGAACCTCGCTGAATGACAAGGCCCCTGATGAATCAACGATATATTTCCCGTCCTGCTCAATACCCGGCAACTGTACCGGCGATGAACCCGGTGCGAGGATAATATGCTCGGCACTCAATGTTGTTTCGCTCTCAGCATGGCTGACTATCACACGTCGATCTGCAGACAAGGTTGCACGCCCCGGCACATGTGTTACACCGTTAGCCCTGAACAACTGTGCAATACCCTGCGTCAGCTCCTTTACCACGCGTTGCTTGCGCTGCATCATGGTATCGAGATCAAGACGGACCTCACCGACTGCTATACCGTGAGAGGCCAGCCCGTTTTGAACATGGGCATACTGCTCCGACGACTCAAGCAGTGCCTTGGAAGGAATACAGCCCACGTTAAGGCAGGTTCCACCCAGTGACGGCTTTCCATCCTCACCCAGCCAGGCATCGACACAGGCCGTCTTCAGTCCAAGCTGGGCACAACGAATGGCGGCGACATAACCTGCCGGTCCCGCACCAACGACAATAACCTGATATTTTTCTGACATGCGTCTCACACACCCAGCACTAATCTTGCCGGGTCCTCGATAAGTTCCTTAATGGCCACCAGGAACTGCACCGCCTCGCGCCCATCGACCAGTCGATGATCATAAGACAGTGCAAGGTTCATCATCGGCCGTATCACCACCTCACCATCCTCGGCGACCGGACGCGGTTGTATCTTGTGCATACCCAATATACCGCTCTGTGGTGGATTCAGAATCGGCGTCGACAGCAGTGATCCAAACACACCGCCGTTGGTAATGGTAAACGTACCACCGGTAATGTCTTCCAGTGACAGAGAACCCTCGCGTGCCTTGCCCGCATAGTCTCCAAGCTGTATCTCAATATCCGCCATCGCCATAAAATCAACATTACGCAAGACGGGTACGACCAGTCCACGTGGTGAGGATACGGCAATACCGATATCAAAAAATCCATGATAGACGACATCTGTACCATCAATTGATGCATTGAGTTCAGGGAATCGCCGTAGCGCCTCGATAGAAGCCTTGACGAAGAACGACATAAAGCCCAGCCGTACCCCATAGCGTTTCTCAAACGCTTCACGGTAACGGCTGCGCAGATCCATCACCGGCTGCATATTAACCTCGTTGAAGGTGGTCAGTATGGCCGCATTTTGCTGTGCTTCCAGCAGACGTTCTGCAATACGCGCGCGAAGGCGCGTCATAGGTACGCGTTTTTCAGGTCGCTCACCTTCGGGAATAACAGGTTCCTTAATCGCTACCGCCTGTGAGACCGGAGTCTCCACACTGGAAGTGGCTGGCTGATCAAGCGCTGCCAGCACGTCTTCCTTGAGAAGACGGTTGCCACTGCCGCTCGCCTTAATGGAACGTATATCCAGTTTGTTTTCTTCAATCAGTTTTCTGGCAGCAGGTGTGGCAAATGGTTCGTCTTCGAGAGCGTT
>UOFM01000289.1_pt1 | contig 12408 bp, 7 predicted proteins | sample 1990071 | NCBI WGS metagenome assembly UOFM01 (sample SAMEA4728526, study PRJEB27164) | hydrothermal vent metagenome | biome: marine basaltic hydrothermal vent biome; feature: marine hydrothermal vent; material: mineral | place: Pacific Ocean | collected 2011-06-14/2011-07-23 | depth 1741 m
CCCCATCCCTTTCAGGGCAATATTACTGGGCACGGATGAAATAAATTCTATTGAGCCGAGCGTTGCGGCCAGAACGTTTACCGTTACATTGGCTGAAATCGTTGATCCATCTACCGTCGCACTTGCGGTAATAACATCGTTGCCCGTACAACCCTGCGCTGTATAGGTTGTAATGGCCACGCCACTGTTAGAGGAGACGGGCGAAGTCACCGAGGCCAGGTTGCTTCCGATACAGACCGAGGAGAACGTCACATCTGTGGCGGTCAGAAACAAGCCGCTCTGGGCATCAGTGAGGGTAGCGGTGAGAGATGTACTGCCACCCGCAGAAAGCTGTGTAAGACTGGACTGGAGGGTTATCGTGACTGTCCCGGCTGTTGAACCACCCCCAGTGCTACCGCCACCCGTAGTGCCACCTGAGCTGCCACCGCTGGTCTGGAGATCTTCCCGGCCACCGCCGCCACCGCAAGCGGTGATCAGAAGAACTGCCATGACGATGATGAATGTTCTGCGCAAGATGTGATACATTTTTTCTATCCCTTGATATCAATAATATCTCTGTAAAAATCCCTGATGTCTCCCGCACAGGGCAACGAACCCTGAGCGATCCTGTCCTGATCACGCCCAACCACAGCGGAATGTGAACAGTAGAACACCCCGGTACTTGCAACGATGTGTCCCGCCTCACATTCCTTGCTATTCGGCAGGCTCCTCTTTCAGGATACTTCACTGCGTCTGGCCTGCTATCGGCCAGCTTTTTTCTTCCTTTAGTCATTAACTTCCGGGGACTTTGTACTCCTGTCCATGAGTCTGAAAGCGGTTTCAACCACCGCTGGTTTGCAGAAAAATCCGGTTTCTGGCATACCTGTCCGCCATGAATGCAAAGGGCAGTTTTTTTCTGGTCGGACCCATGGGTGCCGGCAAATCCACCATTGGTCGCAAACTGGCGCGCGTTCTGGGCCTCACCTTTATAGACAGTGATCGGGAAATAGAAGAGAAAACCGGCGTGGATATCCCCTTAATCTTTGAATTAGAAGGGGAACCCGGATTTCGGAAACGCGAACAGGACGTTATCAGTGAGCTGACAGCTACCCCCGGTATTGTGCTTGCTACCGGTGGCGGAGCCGTGCTGGATCCACAGAATCGTCGAAATCTCGCCGCCTGTGGCACCGTCATTTACCTGCAGACCTCCGTCGATCAGCAACTGCAGCGCACCGCGCACGACCGGAATCGCCCCCTGCTGCAAACCGGCAACCCACGCGCGAAACTGGAGCAGCTACTGGCCGAACGTGACCCGCTTTACCGGGAAATTGCTGATATCATCATCGAAACCGACGGTTGCAGGGTGCGTGACGTAGTGCAGAAAATCATGCACTTTGTTGAGGAAAACCAGGCAGCCCCTTATCCTTGAGCAATGATAAAGAAAACCCTGCAACTTGAACTGGGCGAACGCAGCTACCCGATCCATATCGGACCGGGCCTGCTGTCACACACGGCGCTGTACGAACCCGCGATCCGCGGGCGCCAGGTGATGGTCGTCAGCAATGACACTGTGGCACCCCTTTATATGGATAATGTCTGCGATGCGTTGCAGGGCTACCACCTCGAACAACTGGTGCTACCGGATGGTGAGCAGTACAAAACACTCGAAGTGCTGAATTCCATTTTTGACGCGCTGCTGGAAAAACGCTTCAACCGTTCCTGCTGTCTGGTGGCGTTGGGGGGTGGCGTAGTCGGCGATATGGTCGGCTTTGCCGCTGCCAGTTACCAGCGCGGCGTCGATTTCATCCAGATACCGACCACCCTGCTGGCCCAGGTAGACTCCTCCGTGGGCGGCAAGACCGGTGTCAACCACCCGCTCGGCAAGAATATGATCGGCGCCTTTCACCAGCCACGTGTGGTGCTCGCGGACACCCAGACCCTCAATACGCTGGACGACCGGCAGCTGTCAGCCGGTATCGCCGAAATCATCAAGTATGGCCTGATTGAAGATTACGCCTTTTTTGAGTGGCTGGAAGCCAACATGACACACCTGCTGGAGCGAAATACGGCGGCACTGGTCTACGCCATTGAACACTCCTGTCGCTGCAAGGCCGAAATCGTCGCCGCCGATGAGCGGGAAAGCGGCAAACGCGCCTTGCTCAATCTCGGACACACCTTCGGGCACGCCATCGAAACCGGCATGGGATACGGAAACTGGCTGCACGGTGAAGCCGTTGCTGCCGGTATGGCCATGGCCGCCGACCTGTCCGCACGGCATGGCTGGATGAGTGCCGCCGACGTCACCCGTATCCGTGCCCTGCTCACTAAAGCCCGGCTGCCGGTCGATCCACCGGACGACATCAGCCGCGAACGCTTTCTGGAATTGATGGCCGTCGATAAAAAGGCGATGGATGATGGTCTGCGCCTGATCCTGCTGGATGCCATTGGTGCCGCAAAAATCACCGCTGACTACAATGCCGGGCAGCTAGCTGAAACACTCAGCCAGCGCCTGCCGCTGACCGGTTCATGAACAGCCTGCCGGATAACTTCAACCCTGAAACCGGCCTGGCGCCCTACGCTGCCTGCGATGCCGTATCCGGCGGCCGCCACCATGCCGAACCCGCACCAAACTATCGCAGCGAGTACCAACGTGACCGCGACCGGATTATCCATGCAGCCGCCTTTCGCCGCCTTGAATACAAAACCCAGGTATTCGTCAATCACGAAGGTGACCTGTTCAGAACACGCCTGACGCATTCCATTGAAGTCGCCCAGATTGCACGTTCTATCGCCCGCGCACTGCGACTGAACGAAGACCTGACGGAAGCCATTGCACTGGCACATGACCTGGGGCATACACCTTTTGGACACGCCGGCCAGGACGCACTGAATGGCTGCATGAAAGAATACGGTGGCTTCGAGCACAACCTGCAATCTCTGCGCGTGGTCGATGAACTGGAAGAAAAGTACGCTGATTTTCCCGGCCTCAACCTGACGTTTGAAACACGTGAAGGAATTCTCAAACACTGCTCCCCCAAAAATGCCGCCGAACTCGGCGATGTCGGCGAACGTTTCCTGCACCAGCTGCAGCCCAGCCTGGAAGCGCAGCTCACCAATCTTGCCGATGAAATCGCCTACAACAGCCACGATGTTGATGACGGGCTGCGCGCCGGGCTGATCGAAGTCGAACAACTGAACGAGGTGCCATTATTCGCTGCGCAGTACGCCGAAGTCACGCAACGCTATCCCGCGCTTTCGCAACGACGTGTTATCCATGAAGTGGTCAGGCGCCTGATCAACTGTCAGGTCGTGGACCTGATCGAAACCAGCACAGCGCGGCTGTCCGAAGCGCAGCCCGCCAACCTCAACGAGGTACGCAAACAACCACAAAACCTCATTGCTTTCAGTGATTCCATGCGTGAACGCAACCTGGAACTGAAGCGTTTTCTGCGAAGCCATCTTTACCGGCACTACCGCGTACACCGTATGAGCGTCAAGGCCACTCGGGTCATTCGTGACCTGTTCATCGCTTTCAACGATGACCCCAGACTGATGCCGGACGAAGCCCAGGCGCACGTCGCCATCCTCCGCTCGGTGACTGGCGACACCGGTCAGGCACGCGCCGTGGCTGACTATATTGCCGGTATGACAGATCGCTACGCTATTTCCGAACACCACCGGGTCTACAACCCGGGAGAGCTGACTTGAGTTCGGCCTGCCCGGCAGAGAAACGACATGCGCATCTATATGCAGATTCCACCCGGCGACGCCGGGCCACCAAGGTTCTACCACCTGCATCTGCAGGAGGATCTGATCGATGGCTGGACACTGATTCGTGAATGGGGTTACCAGGGTGCGGGCGGACGTATGATCAAGGATCACTTTACTGATCGCGAACAGGCGGAACAGGCCATGATAGACATTCGGGATGCCCAGCTGAAAAAAGGCTACCAGGTCGTGTTTATGCAGGCACAGACATGAGTAATTCGGCAACACCGGGGCAACCCGAGTATCTTCAGGCTTGGTCACTGCGTCGCCACCCGTTCGCAGAAGGGCTGGACGCACAGTTTTTCTATGCCGGCAGTACACTGATGCAGCGGCTCGACCTGCTGACTCACCTGGTTCAATTCAGTGAATCCATTGTGGTCGTCAGCGGCCCGCCCGGCAGTGGCAAGAGCACGCTTCTGGAACAGTTTCTGGGCCACATCAATCCGCACTGGACCGTTTGTCAGATGGACGGGAAACAGGGTGACAAACTGGCCGATCAACTGGCGAAAACGATCGGTGTCGAGCCGGGCGAGGATGAACGGACCCTGTTGACCCGCTGGGTGGCACAAAGCGACCCGGCACAACAAATGATTATTGTGCTCGACGACGCCGATAAACTCGATGAATCGGCCTGCCGGCGACTCTGTGAACTCACCGATCTTACCGATGGGGACCGTCTGCGCATTGTCCTGTTCGGCACCGCGAGTGCGCTGGATCGGGTACGCACCCTGCTGGAGCAGCTGACCAACAAGCACACCTGCCAGGCACTGGAACTGCCGAAACTGACGGAAGAGGAAACCGCATCCTATCTCATGTACCGCCTGGCGGTGGCGGGCTACAGCGGTGAGAGTCCGTTCACACCGACCGAAGTCCGAGCCATCTGCAAATCCGCAGACGGCCGTCCCGGGCAGATCAACCGGCTGGCACACGAGTCCCTTGTTGAGCACCACATGCGTGCCAAAATCAAAAAGCGCGCGCCTGTGCAACGCAGCCGGAAAAAAAATGCCACGCCACTCTGGGTCGGGGCATCGCTGGTTATTGTCGCGCTTGCCGGTTATCTCGGCTGGCAGCGAATCGCGCCCACCGAGGTCCCTTATTCCAACTCAACACCACCTGAATTCGCACTTGTTGAACAACCACTGGCACTCCCTGAAAACGTTATTGACGATGGCGCAAAAACGCCGGCCAGGCCACCTCAATCAGGGCAACAACGCACCGAAGCAGCCTCTCCTGATATCGACAAACCTGTTGCTGACAACCCTGTAGCGACGGTCACACCCGTCATCACACCGCCAATCATTGACGCGCCATCCAAACCGGCAGAAGCCAGTGAAACCGGTACACGTCTTGCGGCCGATACCACCAGTGTTGTCGCCCCCCCTTCATCCCAACCCGTACCGACCCTGGTGGCAGAACCACCACACCGCGAAAACTGGCTGCTGCAACAACCTCCCGGTACATTTACCCTGCAACTTCTGGGTTCGCGCGATCAGGCATCCATTGCGGACTACATCAGGCGCAATGCGCTGGAACCAGAGAAAACAGCCTGGTACCGGGGCCGCTACCGTGGCTCAGACTGGTATGTACTGCTTTATGGCAACTATCCCGACAAGGTCGCGGCCCTGGCGGCGCGCAGCACCCTGCCTGCCAAGGTACAGAAAGCCAAACCCTGGCCACGCAGCCTGAAGTCGGTACAAGACAGCATCCGAGAAGTACAATAGAAAAAACAAGGTTTAACCCCGAAAAACGCTGGCATCAAGCGGCTATCTCTATTACTCTTTTCGGCCCAAATTTTTACGTTCGGGTGACACCACCCCCCAGACACGGGCGTGGGTGGTTTTGTGCGCGTGTGCGCACAAACGCCTGAATATTTAGCGAGTTAACCAGAGGTCGGACATGAGTCACGGGGCTTTTCCGGAAAAGCAGGGTCTGTATGACCGCAAAAATGAGCACGATGCCTGCGGTGTCGGTTTTGTCGCCCATATAAAAGGGGAGCAGAACCACGCCATCGTCAGACAGGGCCTGCAGATCCTTGAAAACCTGACCCACCGCGGTGCAGTGGGTGCCGATCCGTTGGCCGGTGACGGTGCCGGTATCCTGATCCAGACCCCGGATACCTTCCTGCGCGAGGAATGCGCCACGCTCGGTTTCGAGCTGCCGGCACCCGGTGCCTATGCCGTGGGAGTGGTGTTTCTGCCCCGTCCGGCGCACAGCCGTACCGAATGCACAGCGCTGATCGAACGCGTTATCCGCGAAGAAGGCCAGGAACTGCTCGGCTGGCGCGACGTCCCCGTCGATAACAACGGCCTTGGTCAAAGCGTCAAGGACGTCGAACCCGTTATCCGCCAGGTATTCATCGGCTGTGCTGACAACTGCCCGACCCAGGATGATTTTGAGCGCAAACTGTTCATCACCCGCAAGGTGATCGAGAACACCGTTCGCGATTCCGACTGGGAAGGTCGGGAAAACTTCTATATCCCCTCGTTCTCCAGCCGCATCCTGCTGTACAAGGGCATGCTGCTGGCCAACCAGGTCGATACTTATTTCAAGGACCTGCGTGATGAACGCATGGTGTCTGCACTGGCACTGGTGCATCAGCGCTTCTCCACCAACACCTTCCCCTCGTGGGATCTGGCCCACCCGTTCCGCATGATTGCGCACAACGGTGAAATCAATACCCTGCGCGGCAACGTCAACTGGATGCGCGCACGCCGGCACTCCATGGCCTCCAAGCTGTTCGGCGCCGACCTGGAAAAAGTCTGGCCGCTGATCCCGGAAGGGCAAAGCGACTCAGCCTGCTTCGACAATGCGCTGGAACTGCTGGTGGCCGGTGGTTACTCCATGGCACACGCCATGATGATGCTGATCCCCGAAGCCTGGGCCGGCAACCCCCTGATGGATGACCAGCGCAAGGCCTTCTACGAATACCACGCCGCCCTGATGGAACCGTGGGACGGCCCCGCAGCGGTAGCCTTCACCGACGGCCGCCAGATCGGTGCTACCCTGGACCGTAACGGCCTGCGCCCGGCACGCTATCTCATCACCGATGACGACCTGGTCGTGATGGCCTCGGAAATGGGCGTGCTGCACATCCCCGATGAAAAAATTGTCAAAAAATGGCGCCTGCAACCCGGCAAGATGTTCCTTATTGATATGGAGCAGGGTCGCATCATCGACGATGCTGAACTGAAAACCTCGCTGTCTGCCAGCCACCCCTACCCGGCCTGGCTGGAGAAAACCCAGATTCACCTCAAGAACCTGCCGGCACAGGCCAACGGTTATAGCGGTGATCCCGACACCCTGCTCGACCGTCAACAGGCGTTTGGTTTCACCCAGGAAGATCTCAAGATTCTGATGAAGCCCATGGCCGCGACCGGTCAGGAAGGCATTGGCTCAATGGGTGCCGATAACCCGGTTGCCGTGTTGTCGTGCAAAGCCAAACCCCTGGCGAACTATTTCCAGCAGAACTTTGCCCAGGTCACCAACCCGCCGATCGACCCGATCCGCGAGGAACTGGTCATGTCACTGGTGTCGCTGATCGGCCCACGCCCCAACCTGCTGGGGCTGCACTCGGGTGGTGAACACATGCGCCTGGAAGTGACCCAGCCGATCCTGACCAACAAGGATCTGCAACGTATCCGGGATATCGAGAAAGCCACCGACGGTGCGTTCAAAACAACGACGCTGGACATCTGCTACCCCGCCGATCTCGGCGCCGCCGGTATGGAAGATGCCGTGGAATCGCTTTGCCAGCAGGCTGAACAGGCCGTGCGTGATGGCTACAATATCCTGATTCTTTCCGACCGCTTGGTGGATGCGCAGCACATCCCGATCCCGGCGCTGCTGGCGACTTCGGCGGTTCACCACAACCTGGTGCGCAAAGGGCTGCGGACTGAATCCGGGCTGGTCGTCGAAACCGGTGCCGCCCGTGAAGTGCATCAATTTGCCACGCTGGCCGGTTATGGTGCGGAAGCCATCAATCCGTATCTCGCTTTCGAGACCCTGCCGTCCATAAAGGACGACCTGCCGGAAGCGATCAGCGACGCCGAAATCAACAAGCGTTACATCAAGGCGATCGGCAAGGGTTTGCTGAAAGTCTTTTCCAAGATGGGCATTTCCACCTACCAGTCCTATTGCGGCGCACAGATCTTCGACGCCATCGGTTTGAAGCAGTCGTTTATCGACAAGTATTTCACCGGCACCGCCAGCATGATCGAAGGCGTGGGCATTCGGGAAATTGCCGAAGAGGCGGTACGCTGGCACCACGATGCCTACGGCAACAACCCGATCTATGAAGATGCACTGGATGTCGGCGGCGACTATGCCTACCGCGTGCGCGGTGAAGATCACGTATGGACACCGGCAACCATCGCCAAACTGCAACACGCCACGCGCGCCAACGATGCAAAGACGTTCAGCGAATTTTCACAGCTGATCGATGAGCAAAATGAACACCTGAAAACCCTGCGTGGCCTGTTCGATTTCAGGTTTGCCAACGAACCGGTACCGCTTGATGAAGTCGAGCCGGCGAAAGAAATCGTCAAGCGCTTTGCGACTGGCGCCATGTCTTTCGGGTCAATTTCCTGGGAAGCCCATACCACGCTGGCCGTTGCCATGAACCGCATCGGTGGCAAGTCCAACACCGGTGAAGGTGGTGAGGAACGTTCACGCTTCAAGCCCATGGAAAACGGCGACTCCATGCGTTCGGCCATCAAGCAGGTAGCTTCCGGCCGTTTCGGCGTCACCACGGAATACCTGGTCAACGCCGATGACATCCAGATCAAGATGGCACAGGGCGCCAAGCCCGGTGAAGGCGGGCAGCTGCCCGGCCACAAGGTCAACAACTGGATCGCCCGGGTGCGTCATTCCACACCGGGTGTCGGCCTGATTTCACCACCGCCGCATCACGACATCTATTCGATCGAGGATCTGGCGCAGCTGATTCACGATTTGAAAAATGTGAATCCGAAAGCACGTATCAGCGTCAAGCTGGTCTCCGAAGTGGGTGTCGGTACGGTGGCAGCGGGTGTTTCCAAGGCGCATGCCGACCACGTCACCATCTCCGGTTACGACGGCGGTACCGGTGCTTCTCCGTTGACCTCCATTCGACATGCCGGCAGCCCGTGGGAACTGGGGCTGGCCGAAACGCACCAGACGCTGGTCCTGAACAAACTGCGAGGCCGTATTGCCGTACAGGTCGACGGCGGCATGCGTACCGGTCGTGACGTGGTTATTGGCGCGCTGCTGGGTGCCGATGAATTCGGTTTTGCAACGGCCCCACTGATCGTGGAAGGCTGCATCATGATGCGCAAGTGCCACCTCAACACCTGTCCGGTTGGCGTCGCCACCCAGGATGAAACACTGCGCAAGCGCTTTACCGGTCAGCCGGAACACGTGGTGAATTACTTCTTCTTCGTCGCCGAGGAAATGCGCCGGTTGATGGCAAAGCTCGGCTTCCGCACCGTCAGCGAAATGATCGGCCGTTCCGACAAGCTGAACATGCGCAAGTGCATCGACCACTGGAAAGTCCAGGGCCTGGACTACTCGCGCATCCTGCACATGCCCAACGTACCTGGTGCAGCCGTATACCACTGTGAAGCACAGGATCACGGTCTCGACAAGGCGCTCGACAACACGCTCATCGAGCAGGCCGGGCCGGCACTGGAACGCGGTGAAGCGGTCAAGATTGAAACCCCCGTGAGCAACGTCAACCGCACCGTCGGTACCATGCTGTCGGGCCGTGTGGCAGAACGCTATGGCAACGAAGGTCTGCCCGATGACACCATCCACATCAAACTGAATGGTGTGGCCGGCCAAAGCTTTGGCGCCTGGGCCATGCAAGGCGTGACACTGGAACTGGAAGGCGAAGGCAATGACTATGTCGGCAAAGGTCTGTCCGGCGGACGGCTGGTGATCTACCCGCCCGCCAAATGCCCGATTGTGCCTGAAGAAAACATCATCGTCGGTAACACAACCCTGTACGGCGCCATCTCCGGCGAGTGCTATTTCCGTGGCGTAGGTGGCGAACGTTTTGCTGTGCGCAACTCCGGCGCCTCCGCCGTTGTTGAGGGCGTCGGTGATCATGGTTGTGAATATATGACCGGCGGCGTCGTTGTGGTGCTGGGTGAAACAGGACGAAACTTCGCGGCCGGCATGAGCGGCGGTATCGCCTACGTGCTGGACGAGAAGGGTGACTTTGAATCGCGCTGCAACCTTGCCATGGTAGACCTTGAACCGGTACCGGAAGAAGACGAAGCGCTGGAAGCGCTGGAACACCAGGGTGGCGATCTCGAAACCCACGGCAAGGTCGATATCAGTGCCGACATGACGCGCTATGATGCCCTGCGTCTGCGCCGACTGATCGAAAAACACCTGCATTACACCAACAGCAGCGTCGCGAAAAATATCCTCGACAACTGGAACACGATGTTACCGAAATTCGTCAAGGTGATGCCGGTTGACTACCGTCGTGCGCTGGAAGATATGAAACAGGCACAGGCCGACGAACTGGCTGCTGCAAGCAAAACCTCAGGACTGAACTGACACTATGGGTAAACCAACCGGATTCCTGGAGTACCCGCGCAAAGATCGCGGCTACAAACCTGTTGAAGAACGCATCAAACACTTTGGTGAATTTGTTATTTCACTCGATGAGCAGGAGCTCAGCACACAGGGTGCGCGCTGTATGGACTGCGGCATTCCCTTCTGCCACGACGGCTGCCCGGTCAACAACCTCATCCCGGACTGGAATGACCTGGTGTACAAGGGCAAGTGGGACAAGGCCATCAAGGTACTGCACTCCACCAATAACTTTCCCGACTTCACCGGTCGCATCTGTCCGGCACCCTGCCAGGAAGCCTGTACCCTGAACCTGATCGACGACCCGGTCACCATCAAGACTATCGAGTGCGCCATCGTTGACAAGGCCTGGGAAAACGACTGGATCCAGCCGAAAATTGCGAAGCAGAAAACCGGCAGGAAAATCGCCGTTGTTGGTGGTGGTCCCGCCGGCATGGCCTGTGCCCAGCAACTTGCGCGCGTCGGTCACGACGTCACCCTGTTTGAAAAGAACGACCGCTTCGGTGGCTTGCTGCGCTATGGCATTCCCGACTTCAAAATGGAAAAGCGCCACATTGATCGTCGGGTAAAACAGATGGAAGCCGAGGGCGTCAGCTTTAAACCCAATATGCATATTGGTGTCGACATCAGTGCGCAGGATCTGCTCAGGGATTTTGATGCCGTTGCACTGACGGGTGGCTCCGAACATCCGCGCGACCTGCCGGTGCCCGGCCGTGATCTAGACGGCGTACATTTCGCCATGGAATTTCTGCCACAACAAAACCACCGTGTCGCCGGCGATGAAGTGCCGGATGACATTGCCATCCTGGCCACCGGCAAGAAAGTCGTTGTAATCGGTGGTGGCGATACCGGTTCCGACTGCATCGGTACCTCCATCCGCCAGGGCTGTGATGCCGTTACCCAAATCGAAATCCTGCCGAAACCGCCGGAAAAAGAAGACAAGCTGCTGACCTGGCCGGAATGGCCCAACAAGCTGCGCACCTCTTCTTCACAGGAAGAAGGCGTCACGCGTGAATGGGGTGTTGCCACAAAAGAATTCATCGGTGAAAACGGCAAGCTGAAAAAACTGCACTGCATACGTGTCGAATGGCACAAGGACGACCAGGGCCGCTGGCAAATGCGCGAAATAGAAGGCAGCGACTTCGAGATCGAAGCCGACCTGGCGCTGCTGGCGATGGGCTTCGTCCACCCGGTTCAGGAAGGCCTGTTGAATGACCTTGGCGTGGAGTACGACCCACGCGGCAATGTAAAAGGTGACACCGAAGGCAAGCATGCCTACAAGACATCCATCGACAAGGTTTTTGCCGCAGGCGATATACGCCGCGGACAGTCTCTTGTTGTCTGGGCGATTCGTGAAGGCCGTCAGTGCGCGCGGGCGGTCGATGAATTCCTGATGGGTTCTTCGGAGTTACCGCGCTAAACAATTTCAATGGGGTCAGACTCGATTGATCCGTTGCGTAACGCAATGGATCAATCGAGTCTGACCCCATTGAAATTTTTCAACCTAACCGGTTTAATAGCCACCCATGACTGAACTGAAAAATGACCGATTTATCCGCGCGCTGTTGCGTCAGCCCGTTGATGTCACTCCCGTGTGGATGATGCGCCAGGCCGGGCGCTACCTGCCTGAATATCGCGAAACACGTAAAAAAGCCGGCAGTTTCATGGACCTTTGCACCAATCCGGACCTGGCTTGCGAAGTCACCTTGCAACCGCTGGAACGTTTTCCACTGGATGCCGCCATTCTTTTTTCGGACATCCTCACGATTCCCGATGCCATGGGACTGGGTCTGTATTTTGAAGAAGGCGAAGGCCCACGGTTCAAAAATCCGATACGGGATGAAAAGCAGATTGCGGCACTCGGTGTGCCCGATCCGGAACAGGAATTACGCTATGTCATGGATGCGGTGCGCACCATTCGCCGTGAACTGAATGGCCGTGTACCACTGATCGGTTTTTCCGGCAGCCCCTGGACGCTGGCGACCTACATGGTGGAAGGCGGTTCCAGCAAAGACTTCCGCACCATCAAGGCGATGATGTTCGAACGTCCAGAGCTGCTCGACCAGCTGCTGGAAACCATCG
>UOFM01000513.1_pt1 | contig 12221 bp, 12 predicted proteins | sample 1990071 | NCBI WGS metagenome assembly UOFM01 (sample SAMEA4728526, study PRJEB27164) | hydrothermal vent metagenome | biome: marine basaltic hydrothermal vent biome; feature: marine hydrothermal vent; material: mineral | place: Pacific Ocean | collected 2011-06-14/2011-07-23 | depth 1741 m
GGTGCGCTGACGGCAGATCGCCCCACGCATACCATGTAGTCCCCAACATGCTGGTTGATTCTCATTGCCACCTCGACGTACTGCGACTGGATGGCGAAACACTCGACGATGTCGTTTCCGAAGCACAGGCTGTCGGTGTGCAGCAAATGCTGTGTGCATCGATAAGCCTCGAACGTTTTCCGGCCATGATGGATCTGATCGCACCCTACCCGCAGATTGTGGCCTCGGTCGGCGTGCATCCGGACGGTGTTGATGGCGAAGATCCCGATGAAGACCGGCTGGTCGCACTTGCCGACAATGCACGTATTGTCGCCATCGGTGAAACCGGGCTGGATTATTTTCGTATAGAAGGCGATACAGGCTGGCAGCGTGAACGTTTCCGCCGGCATATCCGTGCAGCCCGTGCGGTCAACAAGCCACTCATCGTACACACGCGTGCGGCAAAGGAAGACACCTTGCGCATTCTCAAAGAAGAAAATGCACAGGATGTCGGTGGTGTACTGCATTGCTTTACCGAAGACTGGGACATGGCCAGGGCGGCCATGGACCTGAATTTCCATATTTCATTTTCCGGAATTGTGACCTTCAAAAATGCTGTCGAACTGAAAGCGGTGGCAAAGCAGGTTCCGGCTGATCGCATCCTGGTCGAGACCGATTCCCCCTACCTGGCCCCGGTGCCGAAGCGCGGTAAAAGCAACCGGCCGGCGTATGTGCGGTATGTGGCGGAGTATCTGGCAGAGCTACGTGGTGAAGCGTTTGATGAACTGGCGGCGGTAACGACCCGAAATTTCAATGTATTGTTCAAGCCCTGAAGTGGCTGACCAGGCAGGATAGTTTTCCTGACTGTCAGTCTGTCGGGGTGGCGGGTGCCTGAACCCCGTACAGGGGACGCGGTGAGACATCACGGGGCCCCTTCAGCGCCAAACGAATGCGGGAGTCGGTGGGGGTCGGACCAAAACCATCCGAAGAGGCGACAGCCCACAGGCGCAAGGTGTGCCGTCCGGGGGACAATGCCAGGCGGCTTCGACGGGGACGCCAGCTGTTGTCCCTGAACGAGATGATCTCCTGTCCGTCGATCGAAAATGACAGGTTGAGGTAGGTGGAAACGCGGGTGCCGCCGTCACGCGACGGTTGTGGATAGACAACAAATTCATACTCGCCGGCTTCGGGTATATTCAGGTCCGCCTGCATCTCAATCCCTGCATGGGTAAACTCGGACGTATCCCGGTAGGCTGAAAACAGGCCGGCATTTTCTACATCGTAGGCAGCCGGGTCAAACGACAGTTCGTCCGGGGAGGAAAAGCGACCGCTGGCCTGGGCTGAACCGGCAGAGGGTGACTCGAGTGGCTGACGCTGTATGTAATAGCGTATAAAAGCGCTGGATTGCAATACCGGCGGAGCAGGGGAAGGGGGTGTCGTTGATACCGTTACCGGTTTTGCTGGCGAGGCCGCCTGCGGTGGTGGTGTCTGTTTTTCTGACAGGGTGCTGCGTATCTCCTGAATCTCGGCTTCCAGCCGGTGCAGACGTTCTTCCAGTGACTCGGCCAGGACAAGGGGTGAAACGACCAGCAGGATGGCACACAGGCCCGCGCTGAGGCGGCGATAAAGGCGGTTTGAAATACGGTTGTGCATGATGTCACTCGTCATGTTGGTAACGTTTTATTTTGCGCCAGAGCGTGGACTTGTCGATACCCAGTATGTCTGCGGTCAATGCGCGGTCGCCGCTGGTTTCACGCAGGGTCTTTTTAATAAAATAGGTTTCGATTTCTTCGAGGCTTTGCGGGGAAATATAATCCAGTGCGCGGCCCATGTGTTCGCGTGCATCGGATATTTCCGCCGGTAATACATCCAGGTCGATCATGTCTCCCTCGGTGAGAATGATCATGTGTTCGAGTATGTTTTCAATTTCACGGACGTTGCCCGGCCAGTCATGGCGCATCAATGCACTCAGTACCCGTGTACTGATGCCCTTGATGGGCTTGTCCAGACGGGCAGCGATGCGTGAGACCAGGCAGTTTACCAACAGCGGTATGTCATCACGGCGTTCACTCAACGGCGGGATATGAAGCTCAATGACTTTCAGGCGGTAATACAGGTCTTCGCGGAATTTACCGTTTTCGATCAGCTCGTGCATCTTCTGGTTGCTTGCAGCCAGTATCCGCACATCCACGCTCCTCGGGGTGGTTTCACCCATGCGGTAGAATGTACCATCCTGCAATACGCGTAATAACTTGGCCTGCATCGATAACGAGGCATTGTTGATTTCGTCCAGAAACAGGGTGCCGCCATCAGCGGCCTCAAACAGGCCGGGCTTGGTCCGGTCTGCGCCGGTGAATGCGCCCTTTACATAACCAAACAACTCGCTCTCGATAATGTTTTCCGGAATCGCAGCGCAGTTGATGGCAACAAAGGGTTTTTCACTCCGCGCACTTTGTCGGTAGATCTGTTTGGCCACCAGTTCCTTGCCACAGCCACTCCTGCCCGTAATCAGTACGGTACAGTCATAATTGGATGCGGCATCCAGCAATTTGCGCATACGCATAATAGCCGGTGAACGGCCGATGAAATCTTCGTTTTCCCGGTAGCGCTGGTTCTGTTTACGCAATTCCCGGTTTTCACGCTTGAGGTTGTAGTGTTCAAGTGCTCGCTTGACGATGCAGAGTAATTCATCGTTATCAAAGGGCTTGCGAATATAATCAAAGGCCCCGCATTTAAGGGCTTCAACGGCCGACTCAACGGTGGCGTAACCGGTAATCATGGTGACCTGGGTTGACAGGTTGTGCGCCCGGGCAAACTTGAGCAGCGTCAGTCCATCAATGCGTGGCATACGCAGGTCTGTCACCAGTAATGCCACCTCGTTGTTTTCAAGGTAATCCAGGGCATGTTGCGAACTTTCTGCCAGGACCACTTCAACATCGAGATTAGCCACCACGCGGCCAACCAGTTTGCGCATGGTTACGTCATCTTCACAGATCAGTGCAATTGGACGATCATCAGGTGGGGGCGCAATATTTTCTTTTTTAATAGCCATCATGCTCATGAAACAGCCTCTATTTCCTGTATGCGTACATAAGGCAGCTCGACGATGAATCGAGCGCCATCACTGTAATTGTCATCGTACCGTATAGACGCCCCCCGGCGTTTGAGTACCGCATGGCAAATGGATAGTCCCAGCCCGCTGCCGCTACCGACATCCTTGGTGGTGAAAAAGGGTTCGAAAATTCGCCCGCGGACCTCACGCGGTACCCCGTTCCCGTTGTCTTCAACAATCAGGGTGACGACATCGCTCTGGCTTAGCCGGGTAGCCAGTTTTATTGTTGAGCCATTGCGTCCCGCCAGTGCCTGAATGGAGTTCGAGAGCAAATTGACCAGCACGATCTCAAGCTGTCCACAGCTACCTTCTACGGGCAAGGGTACCGGTGCCAGATCCAGTTCAACAGCGATGTTATAGCGTTTTATGCGGCAATTGACGTAGGTCTGGGTCACTTCCCTGACAACACGGTTGATGTCGCAGGTCTCATCACTGCACTTCTCGTGACGCGCATACTGCAGCAGGTCATCGATGATCCGGGAGCAGCGGCGGGCCTCGTCGCAGATGGTTCCGACCCAGGGTTGTATTTTCTGATCTTCATTTGTTGCGTCACGCACCAACTGCGCATAACCCAGGATATTGCCTAATGGGGTATTCAGTTCATGGGCAACACCGGCCGCCAGTTCACCCATGGCAACCAGTTTGTCCTGTCCATAGACGGTTTCCTGCAGACGCTTGTAGTTACTGATGTCCTGCAGGGTGATCACTGCATCCATGTTTTCGTCATTCTCAATGACAAAGGAGAGGTTTAATGACAACTGGGCTGGTTTGTTTCCCAGCTGTGTCTCGATTTCCTGGTTGGAAACCTGGTGCTTGTAGAGAAAGGCATCACGCAACAGTGCCCGATCCGATTCATCAAGTTTGAGCAGGTCGAAAAGGCTGGCGCCGATCAGGGCATCTCTGGAGGTCTGGAACATTGACTCTGCCAGGGCATTCACCGCATTGATCTGCAGATCGTTGTCCACACTCAGCAGGGCACAGGGCAGGCTCTGGAGCATGGCATCGATCTTGTTGCGTTCGGCCAGCACCCGGTTCTGGCATTCCTCAACCGTGGCAAAAATCCTTTTCAGGTAAGCCATCATCAGGTTGTAGTCATTTACCAGCTGGCGTACGTGACTGTCGGGAGGTGCTGTTGCCTGCAGGGGTTCCAGCGTGCCTTCCTGGGCACGGAGAATGCCCTCGCGAAATGCCTCCAGCACATAACGGTAACGCAGCATCTTGTATATCAGCCAGGCCAGGGCCGTTATGACAAACAGGGCGGCTGCCAGCATCAGGCCGGCCGACACGGTAGTGCCATCGATCGCATGTAGCAATACCATCACGGCCAGCACGAGGCCACTGATGACTATAACCCCGCCAAGCACACGTCCGGTGCGCGACACGGGCAGTGCACCATTAACGGTTATTTCCTGAAAGTTTACTGGAATGGTGTCCTCCCGTTCAGGCCGGAGGTGATCTGCCACTCGTGGGTAAATCACTCCGCCCGTTACTCATCAGAAAATCAGCTGCAACCCCAGGGTGGCCTGGTTATAATCGCGCAGCGCGGCAACGGTCGGATGTTGGCGTTTGTAGTCAATCTTGGCATATTCGAAACTCACTTTGAGTTGCTGGCCACTGATGTAATAGTTGGCACCTATGCTGTTCCACGTGTTGTCATAGTAACCATTCGAAATACCATAATCCAGTTTCTCATGGCGGGTAAATAGCTGCAGTCGACCGATACCCTGTTTTCCGGGTAACAGGAAACCCAGCTTCAGGTAACCACCGGACAGTTCGCTGTTGACCGGCAGGGTGGGGTCAGGCGCCTGGTTGATGGCATCGCCCACACTGTAATCCATATAGGCGGCCGAGGCGGTAACGGCACCCACTGTGGTCGGGTATTCAAAAAAGATATCAGCGGTCCAGGCTTTGTAATCCTTGGCGTCACGACGATTGTTCCAGTCGGCATAGGCCACCTTGTCCTGACGGTCATAGGCTACCCCCAGGGTTAACACTTTCCGTGTTCCCAGATAGGTTCCCCGGTAACCGTAGTCATATTCCGGATCGAGCAGGGACCAGTGCAGACGTGCTGTCATGCGCGGCGAATCCTGCGCCACTTCATCACCTTCACGTCCATCCGCTATCATAACGCGGTACTGGATTTTCGCATCCAGCAGGTTCCCCCACATCGCGACACCGGTATCACGTGTCCCGCCAAAGGGGGTGTACACAAGAACCTCTCCACGGTCCAGGGTGAGCGGTTCCAGGCAGGCTTCCAGGTTTTCACGGGTGAAGGTGTTTTTGAAACGCCCGACGATGAATCTGACGCCGTCATTGACATCGAGTGTGACGTAGGCATCGCGGAAATAGATGCTGCGATCATTTTGTCCGCCCTTGCCATCGCTGGTGGCCTCTATCTGGGTATAAAAACCGACATAGTCGTTATATTGGCCCGCCAGTGTTATGCGGTTGCGGCGCAGGAAGAAATCGGTAGTACTGCCCGAGTCAGTGCTGGAGGTATATCCCCGGTTCTGTACCCAGGCCTGTATGGAATAATCGAGCGTGACAAAGCCTTCCTCTCCGTAGGTGAGTGTAGGCCCCGCCTGTGCAGCCGTTACGCCTAACAGAATGCTTGCAAACAAGGCCGGTACAGACCGGTAACCCAGGGTACGAGTCATGCTTTTTAAAGGCTTCATGTGTTACTCCCCCTTGCTGGAAAGTTGTAAATAACGATCGATAAGTTTCTGGGCATCACCTGAGGTATGGCAGTTCAGGCAGGTGTCGCCGGGGTTTGTACGGGGATCTGCAATCAAACGGGAATGCGCAATCTTTTTCTTCATCAAACGCGGATTGCCCTTGTGACAACCTGCACAGGAGTAATTGACCGACTCATGCTGTTTGTGCCATAGCCCCGTTTTGTCTCCCGTGGCCGGTAGCGCAGCGCGCCTGCCGTTGTGGCAACGAAAGCAGGATGAGGCGCCCAGGCCACAGGCATTGGCCACCTTGATGGGAGAAAGGGTAGTGGCGAGCAGTTCGATATTTGTCAGCAGGGCATCTCCCCATGCAGGTTCCTGCCCTGGCGTGTTATCCGCCAGCGGTGTTACGGGTGGAGTGATCTGATTTGTTCCCACGAGACTGGCTATGCCCCCCAGCGCACCGGCTGCACCGATAACAACCAACAGTCGAACCCGCTTAAGCAGGGTATTCTTTAGTATTCTCAACATGTGTCATTTCCTCCTGGTTAACGGTTAGTCATCGCTCGCCGATTCGCTCTTGTTTTTTGCTTTCCTGCGCAGACTTTCCGCTGCACCGATCTGTGCCTCGGTCAGACCACCGCTGCACATGCACACAGGACCTGAACGAAAGCGAAGACGCGTGGAACAGTGTGATACGGGGCTCATCTGTGCCGGGGCCGAGATTGTTTCGACGTCGGCAGGCGTTTCCACAGCGTTGCCTGCGAGCACTGGTGCGGAACAGGCCGCAAAAACAATCAAGCTCAAATATACCGGGCATTGCATTTGATCAACCTCGCCTCAGGCTTTGGTCATTACACCTCTGCCAGCAGTCACTATGCAGATTGCGCGCCATAAATACATGTCGTTGAAACTGCATAATATTTTTATATTTTTTACGGTGACACCAGATTGCATATCGGTGATCCGGCCACCCCATATGTTAATTTGCAATTGCAACAGCTGGCAGCGGGCGTCTTGTCTTCAGGGCGTTGTAATGACTGTTACGCGCTTCACCCAGCGCTGTTTCCAGCTCTTCCCGTACGGTCATTGAGAGCTTGTCGCCCTGATCGCGCAGCACCGATTCAAACATGCGTTCATAGTGTTCACGCGGGGCCACATCAATGCGCAATTCGATCTGCCAACCCGGTTGCCTGGGTCTATCCAGCTGTGCCTTCAGGGTCAGGGTTTCATTGGGGGCCAACCGCGTATCGCTGTATTCTTCGGTCAGCCAGATATCCAGGTCGCGTGAAATGATGGCGCTGGCGAGTTGAGTCTGTCGTTTCCCTTGCGGGTCGAGCAGCCACAGTGATACCTCGACACGGGCCACAAGGTAGGTCGGAAAGAAATGACCGGCGCCGCTGTTGCGAACCTGCGCCTGCACCGCTACCTCGTGGTCATTAACGAGGGTTGTATCAAGATCAACACTGAGTGCCTGGCGCACCATGGCCGGATCGTGAATGCCCCGCCACAGGTGTTTGCGTTGTGGCATGTGGCAGGACTGGCAGGATTTCCCCCTGGCAGGGTAGGGACTGTCCCGCCATTCGGCATAGGTGTTTTCCAGCAACTTGCCATTGATGGCCGGGCCGTCTTCCGGAAACTGGTGGCAGGTGCTGCAAAAACGGCTGTCGGTGAAGGCCTGTTGCGCTGAATAGCCTCCGTGTGGCAATCCGGGTGTGTCACCAGGGGGAATACCGGGACCCGGCGGAGGGCCAAAACGCTGTTGCCGGCGCAGGTGACAGACCGGGCAGCTGACGCCCTGGCGGTGCAGGTCTTGTGGAACATAGGCGGGGGGCGGTTGCCGGTTTACGCCGGGCCAGTCCAGTTTCTGTGCCAGTAAGGTCTTTTGCTCGGCCAGCGGGGCGTGGCAATTGAGGCACTTGAGTGCCTGTACGGGTGGAAGTACCTGCAACTGCCACTGCAATCCGGCACCGACAGAACGGCTGTGCAGGCTGTTGCTCCAGTCCTGATACTGGGCCGAATGGCACACGCCACAGGCACTGGCGTCAAGAGATGCCTCACGGGTTGAATAGTCCGGCGGGGCGGCACCTTGTGCCGCTATGGGGTGTTGCCAGTGTTTTTCAATAAAGCTGGCAATGGAGGTATTGTCATCGGGGGGTGTTGATGCAGGGCTGTATAAAAAAACAGCGGCCGTTACCAGCGAGCCGGCAAGCAGGGCCAGTGCTATTACGTATCGTGCGTTCAATTTCAACACTCTCTTGTTATCGCTATCACTTCAAGTGATGAACGCTTAACGTTACGCAGCCCTGCAAGATCATTCTGTCAGATCCTTGATAGCACCATCCTATTCGATAGTCTGTCCGGGCACAAAAAAATCCCGGCCAGTAAGGCCGGGAACAGGGGGGAGGAGGACGGGTTCAGCCGCCGCAGGGGTTAGGGGGAAGCAGGACACCACCGCCACCGCTGCCACCACCGGCGGGGGTCTCGCCGCGCTTGTAAGCCTTGTCGGCAAGGATGATCTTGTTGGCATGGACGGCATAGGGATCATCGATCTGGCGTGGTGCAATGGCAGTCTGGGTATTGTAGGTAAACACGCTACGTGCAACGGTGTCTGTACGCCAGGGAGAGTCGGCTGGCAGAATGAACTGGCTGTTCTGGTCCTGGATACTGGCCAGCGTGTTCCACTCCACCATGGCGCCATCATAGAAGCGCACCGGCAACCCCAGGATGACAGCGGAGGCGATGCCGGTAATCATCGCCCGGTAGGTTGTCTCGCAATAGGTGATGATAGTTTGCCCGGACTGGTACGCATTCCCCGGGCCGACAGGAATCACTGCACCGGCGTCGTAGTAGAGGAACTCAGCACCATCCACCTGCTGACCATCCAGGTAGGCCTGAATCGTTGTTTTGTCCTTGTAACGGAATGAACCGTCAGACGTGATGAGCAGGTTCTGGAAGGATAAATTGACGGCACCAAGCGGATGCCCCTGCTTGGAGCCACCGTTACGGAAATCAATACCGAGATAGGTGGTGTTGTTACCACTGCCATCCTGTTTCACGTTTTGTATGGCGGCATATTCATTGGCTGAGCGGGCATCCCATATAAACGCATTCGTACGGCCGTCAACGACATCCATGACGTCCTCCAGCGTGGCCTGCAAAATGGTATTGTCATCCGGCAGGTTTTTAACTGAAATCCAGCCTGAGTTCGGCAGGCAGCCAGCATCCACGTTTTCGTCACAGTTTACCGTATCACTCAGGTAGGTCTGATTCATGACGGCGGCATTTGAGGCCCCGCCATTCAGTACGGCCAGGTGAGTGGCTTCTACGCCCCAGTAACGGAACAGGTACCAGCCACGGCCCATCTGCATATTGGCAAAGGCGCCACCGGTTCCCATGGCGAAGACGATCATGTCCTGGCGTGGGTTGATGCCATATTCACGCAGGAACCTGTCCATGCTGGCGCCATCAAGCACCATGGCGCGGGTGGTGGTCACACCGTTGGAACGGCTCATTACCAGCCGGCTGTTGGGTCCGGTATCGGATATGATGCTGTAGGTGAGGACACCCTGGTCCGGCTTGGGCGTGATGTATTGGGTCCCGGCCGGACCGTTGTTTATTTGCAGAATGATCAAACGCCCTGTGATTCCTGCGGGTCGATTGTTTTGCCAATCATCGATCCAGTTCTGCAAGGTGGCACCGGTGATCAGACCGTTGACGTTATTGTCATAGTTAGCAGCAGAAATCTGGGTGATCTCGGAAGCGGAATTGACTTTGATCGCTACTGGTTCGAACCCTGGACTACTGACATAGCCTGTCGTTGTGTCTTCGCCCCCTCCGCAACCGCCGGTCAACAGAGCGGCCGCTGCCAGTAACAGTGTGCCGAAGAACCGGCCGGGCTGCCGGTAGTTAAATAATCGGGTACTTTTGTTCATTCGGACCTCCCCCGTGAGTTGTTGTTTGATTCCACACACCACTGTCGTGGCCTGTGCTGAATCCTGTTCTGAGGCAGCTGTTTCAGGGTGGAATCGGCTGGCATAACCCAAAGCAGTCTTCATGCCACTTCCGCAAATTTTGTAAAAACAAAGAGTTGTAGTCCCTGATGTCCGGAGGGACTGTTGCAGACTACCCTCAGTGAGTCTTCCCCGTGAATTTTGCAATTCATTAATGATGGCTGTCAGCTACCCTTTTTTATAACAACGGGAAGTGCGCCGGCCTCCAGGTGATCGAGCAGGATATCCGGGGAGGCATTCAGGTCCAGACGCTCAACCTCGGCGCCAGCTGTTTGCAATGCCAGTTCGAGGCTGTCCATATATACAGTCAGTGATGCGGGCGTTTTTTCGCACCGGGTATAAATCAGCACCACTTTCTTGTTGAGCGATTTGTTGTCCATCGTCATACAATGAAAACCACATCGGCCGAGATTATATCTTTGGCAAGCCGGTCGAAGTCTTCGGTGGTGGATAATTCGAGCCGTTCAACCGGTACTTCGGCGAACTCCAGTGCTTCGAGCTGGAGGCTGGTTTCTGCGTCGGTACCCAGTTCCCCGTCGACATCAACCTTGACCTGGTCGTCGAGCAGTGTCAGACCACTGGCTATACGTAGCGCCTCAGGCTTGTTGTTCTGGGCAATAAGCAGAATAGTTTTGTTGTTTTGCATTTTTTCTCTCTAAAGCACAATAACCCGGTCACTGTTTTTAACCAGTTCCGCATTTTGATACTGCCCACCCACGACCACCCTTGCATCAACCTGATCGGTGCACAGGCCATAGGCTTCATAACGGTCGATGCTTAATTCACAAGCCGTTACCGAACTGGCAATAACCCCGGGGGATTCCATAAACACGGGTTCTTTCAGCAGCAGCACGCCGCGATCTGTCAGGAAACAGCGGCATTCCCATTGACGAGACAATGCCGCCTGCAACAAATCACGGGCGGCCGTGGCATAGATGTGATCGGTTATTACCAGTCCAAGGCGCATAACAGGTTCATTTCATCCTTTGCGAATTTTCCATTGGAAAACACCGCCATCGTTACTCTTGTCAAATACTTCGTCACCGGCCGCCTCACACATTGAAATAATGGATTCACCCGATGAAGGGTTATCGAACAACAGGGTCAGGACTTCGTCATGTTTGAGTTTGCCCAGAACTTTCTTTGTATACATCTGCGGGTGAGGGCAGACATAACCCGTCACATCCAGTCTGTAGTACCCATCTGAAATATTATCGAATTTAATGGCCATTCTGACCTGAGCTCCCTTATTGATTAATGTATATCCCTGGCTTCGGGAAGGGGTTAAATCACAATACCCTCACGCGATACACGCCAGTCCAGCCATCGGCTGAATGCCTTGACACCCAGGTAGGCTCCTGCCGTCATGCCGGCCAGGAAAACCCAGCCCGAAGGATCGCCATTGGTTACCGCGGCAAAAAATGCACCGATATTGCAACCCAGCGCAATACGGGCGCCCAGCCCCATTAATGCGCCGCCCAGCAGCGCAAAAACGGCCGTCTCCAGACTGGGGACTTTCCATTTGAATTCTCGTCGTACCAGCGCAATGCTGGCAGCACCTAAAATGATGCCGATGGACATCCAGCCTGGTGCATTAATCAGGGGGTTCGGCAGGCCGTTTTCCAGACCGAAGAAAATATTATCCATATTCTGCGCGCCCAGTTTATGCATCAACCAGCCACCCCACTGGGCTTCCTGTGTGGTGATGTACCAGTAACCCGGATCGAACACGGTATCCTGGATGGACAGGCCCGTCCTATGGCCCATGTCAGCCAGCAATTCACCAAAATTAAAAATATTATAATGGTTGCGTAATTCACCGATGACCCACATGTGCAGGCCTGCAAAAATACCCAGGCCGAGGCCGGCAATGGCCGTGTTGCGTGAAGCGGTGAGCATCGACCAGATACCGCGCAGGTGCTCTGTGATACCGGGCGAGTCAATTTTCTTCCGCCGCAGGTAGCCCTTACGGTAATAAATAGAATAAAGCAGTGTCAGTATCAGCAATGCCGGCAGGATGGCACAGAGCAGGGCATCGCCAATAAAGGCGCCACTGGCAACACCATCAAACCCGAGTGTATTGGCCAGACTGCTGCTTTTCAGATCCCAGACATAGCCGGCCATGAACTGATCAAACCAGCCATCAGTGATGGTCAGTTCCGCCGGCATGTCTTTAGCTATTGCCGAGGCCGTCCAGCTGGCAGGAACCAGGTTGTTGAACCAGCCACCCTGAGTGACATAAATGGCCTGGGTGAAAGAGATGGATAACAGCACCAGCATGGAGCCGATATTGCCTTCACCACTCTTGTACAGGGAGCCGGATGCACAGCCCCCGGCAAAGACAATTCCAAAGCCGAAAATAGCGCCTCCAATCAGACCGTGCCAGCCGATAGGATGGGGGTAGTAGGTACTTACACCGATAACTTTGACGACGGCAGCCGTTAA
>UOFM01000374.1_pt1 | contig 12196 bp, 14 predicted proteins | sample 1990071 | NCBI WGS metagenome assembly UOFM01 (sample SAMEA4728526, study PRJEB27164) | hydrothermal vent metagenome | biome: marine basaltic hydrothermal vent biome; feature: marine hydrothermal vent; material: mineral | place: Pacific Ocean | collected 2011-06-14/2011-07-23 | depth 1741 m
CAATCCACTCCCGCTTCAATGAAGCGGGAGAACGCCGGCTGGGACATAGACGGCACGATCTTTCCGGTTTCAATCCACTCCCGCTTCAATGAAGCGGGAGAACTATTGCGGGTACATACAAGATGGCAGGCCACCTGTTTCAATCCACTCCCGCTTCAATGAAGCGGGAGAACTCTGGCAAGCTTCCTGCCCGGGTTTGTTGACCTGTTTCAATCCACTCCCGCTTCAATGAAGCGGGAGAACAGGTTGCGGCCTTTGCAATAGGTGCGGCAGAGCTGTTTCAATCCACTCCCGCTTCAATGAAGCGGGAGAACCAGATCACAGCAGACATCATCAGACGAGTGATCGTTTCAATCCACTCCCGCTTCAATGAAGCGGGAGAACTTATAAAGCGCGTTGATTCCTCGGCCCCTTTATTGTTTCAATCCACTCCCGCTTCAATGAAGCGGGAGAACTTGGTTCCTGGTTGCATCTGGCTCGCTTTTCCTGTTTCAATCCACTCCCGCTTCAATGAAGCGGGAGAACTGCCGATTGGCAACATAATGATACAGGTACGATTTTATAAATAAAAACGCGAACATGAAAAACAGGCTCGCAGGTCTCTTTAGAGATAAGCATATACAGGATTATTTTCTTCACATTCAATGTCTTGCGCCAGCGCGAAAGGTAGCATGATATTGCCACTGCTAATGGTTCGCGCACTAGATAATGAGTGGTGAATCAAAATCGGTTGACTCGAAATTTCCAAACTCCTTAACATTTTTATCCAGTGGTTCCGTCATCCGATAGATACGCAGATTATCTTCTTTATCATCTATTTCAGCCAACAACTCTTCTTCCAGAAGCTCATAGGTTGTAGCATCCACATTACATTCAAACAGCGACTTCTGAACACGCTGCCCATAGTTCTGACAGACTTTTGCAATACGCCTTAAGCGCCGCCTACCTTCAGGCATCTCGGTTGAAACATCGTATGCCACCAGAATCAACATTATTTGTGTAAATACGGAATATAGTATTCGATATCCTGACGTAAATATCGAGCAAGAACTCTTGCCTGGACGAGCGGTAACAAACCAATTTCCATCGTCTGTTCCAACATCGGATGCATCAGCGTTTCCTGTTTACGTTCCTGATAAGCTGTTAAGACTTTTTTCCTGCCCTTGTCATTTAGCAGCACGCTGCCGCCTTCATTTTCATCAAAATCTTCCGCCTTTATCTGACCACGATTTATCAGCGTTATGGCCAAACGATCACCCAGAACAGCACGAAATTCTTCCAGTATATCGAGCGCCAAGGCATGTCTGCCTGGCCGGACGGCATGTAAAAAACCAAGCTGTGAATCCAGACCAACCGTTTCCAGAGCACTCTTGCAATCATTCATCAACAACGCATAAAGGAAAGACAACAATGCATTGATTCTGTCTTTAGGGGGTCGCCGGGAACGCGATGTGTATTCAAAAGCTTCACGTGCCGATGACCGAAGCATCAGATTGATACAACCAAAATACACGTGCGCAGCATCTCCTTCCAGGCCTCGGACGCTATCCAGATTGTCCACGAATTCCAAATTTCTCAGATTGACGGCCAACTGACCAGCCGCCTTGCCAAGGCTTGATTTTTCGAGTTCGTCTTTGGAATCTCTTTTACTGCGCAACAAATTTTGCCGGCTATTCCGTATTTTTCCTGCAACAATCGTTCTGGCAATCTCCAGTGTCACGTCAGTCTTGTCTGCCGCCCTGAACTGCGCCTGCCGCAACAGGATATTACCGTTGGCCGCCCCTTCTACCCGAGCCATAAATCGGCCAAATCGGTTCATCCATACAACACTGCGACCATCCTCTGCATTGCGCGCCATCAATGCCGGACTCATACGTACATTCCCAAAACAAACAATCTGTCCCAGATGGTGCAACGGCGCCTGAAGCCGTTTTTCTTTTTCAATCATGACCACCAGTGTCTCGCCTTCAAGCCGGACATAGGCATCATCGACGGTCACATACAGGGTGTTTAACGCCTGTCTCATGTCGGTTCACCGTCCACGGAAAACAGGTGGCTGCGTAAACTGCGAAGACGCTGTGTAGCTCCAACTAATTCGGGCTGGCAGCCCTCTCTAAGCGAACAAGCCCGACACAGCGACCGATCACCTATGGGAGGGGGTAATTTCCCCGACGCCAACATTAACTGAATTTCCCCGGCTATTTCGATGACCTGCTCCTTGAGCTGCGAAGTAATCTCGACATCTCGTCGACGGCGGGATTTGTGGTGGTAAATGGCACCGTTCAGAACGGGTTTGCCTGTCATCTCTTCCAGACAGAGCGCCTGGGCGGCTAACTGAATTTCATCGTGTTCTTTTTTCTGCCGACTACCGTGTTTATATTCAATGGGGAAGGGCATACCATAGTCATCGAATTCTACGACATCGGCCTTGCCCACAAGATGATACTTGTCGCTGTACAACGGCAATGACCGAATGACACAAATCCCGTCTTCTAACGTGGATTCACCCGCGTCAACCCGGCGGTGCGCACGGTTACCACGCATGGTGAATTCGTTATCGTCGAAAATCTGTTCCTGGTGGATAAGGGCGCATTGACGCGGGCAATAGCTGTAGTGCTGTAGCGCAGAAATCAGGAGCGGTTCAGTTTCACTTTTCATTCCGTCACGGCTGTTTCCAGTCCTCCCGGTGATGCCAGACGCGCAAGATCAAAATGCGGTTGTTGGTGGTTGCGTACCGTACAATGTATCCACGTAACACGAGATCGCGAATACTTTCCGGATCAGGCGCTAAAACAACGGGATAACCGAGTTGGGACTGCTCCCGAAGCAGTGCGATTCCTTCCGCCAGCCGCGCAGCCATTCGGTTTGCCGCCAGAGGATCGTGTTCCTCGATAAACTGACGAAGGCGAACGAGATCACTGATCGCTTTGTCGGTGTACTCAAGCCTCATGGCTTGGGTGGTGGTAGCTCGTCGTCAGTTCCCCAGCTTTGCAGCCATTGATGTACGATATCTCCATCGATCACCCTTCCCTGGTTTGCAGAATCCAATGCTTCCAGCGTCTCCTGCCAACGCTGGCGCTCCAGCACCTCACGTTCAAGAAATTCTCTAATAGCCTGATTTATCAGCCAGTTTTTACTCCTCCGTGAACGTTTAATAGCTTCTTCCAGATGCTCTTCAATGTCGGGTTGGAGGCGAATGCTTGTGACGGCCATAGTGTGAAGACTCAGATGATTACAATGTATTACATTGTAGCATATCGGCTGAATTCCACCTGGATAAAGTCATCCAACCAGGGCCAGTATCTCCACCCCTTGCGGAAGACCGTCTTCATTGACCGAAACGTCGTAATCGCTAAATTCTCTGGGAACAGTTACACCATCCTTACGATTCACTGTTATCAGATCGAATAAACTATGCGCGGGAGCATTACCCAGCTTGCCGTTATGTTTGAACGCGTATAACCCTCGGGTAGCCATCTCACCACGGGCAGCAGAACGGTCATGTTCGAACATGTTGGTCAGAGACTCCCAGAGCAGTTCAAGATCATCTTCTCCAAAGCCGGTTTGATCGGCGAGATGGGCGGAGATAAATCCATGCGCAACGTAGAGGCCGTAAGGGACAGTATGCTTGCGCCCCATCGTACGATTGTCACCTTGCTGCTTTTCCGCTTCGGCTCGGGTTGCTACCGCCATACGGGTAATGGAATGCTCGTGTGCAACGATGGGATCAACAGAACGGGAAAATGTGATTTGAACCGGGCCGCGAACCTGGCCACAGTTAATGCCAGTAGACATAACAGCACCAAAGGTGCGGACGTCATAGAAATTTCGACACATCCAGTCGCGGGCATTATCGACTGCCTCACCGCCCTTACGTTTTTTATCGTCACCTTCAATAAGATCCTGCCGTCCGATTCCAGCATAGGCACGCCGATGCTGGTCGTTAAGAATCGCCTTTTCCCTTACATAAATCTCGAAACGCTTCTGATCCCCTTCGAGACTTTCAGTGATCTCGGTTTGATCCCTGGTCATACCAACAAAATTGCGTATTTTGCGTTTCAGACAAACGTCACTCACAAGACCTTTGCCTGTCTCAGCGTCAACACGTGGTAAATTCCCGGCATCAGGGTCACCGTTCGGGTTACCGTCTTTCACATCGAATAACAGCACGAAATCGTAGCGATTTTCCAGGCTCATTGTTGTTCCCCTTTGTCGGTTACTTCACGTTTCTTGAAAAAGTCCTGCCGCTGGTGGTAATAACCGATAGCAAAACGTCCCTGATCTTCGAGTGACAGCACCGGTGGAAAATCATTAATATCATCCATTATGCTGCCATACAGCTTTTCAAGATTAGTCACCCGCCCCTTGTTCTCTATTTTGCTAAGGTGATGATTTTTCAACTTGAGTAAAGTCGAAAAAACACTGACCGGTGTGCTGGATGCCGCACCGTAATAGCGATCGCGAATCGTCGCGTTGATACCTGGGTTGGCTTCTTCCTGAGTCTTTTCCAGAACTGCAAATAACCGGCCCAGCCGATAACCGGTATTGGTATTACCTTTATCCAGAGACATCTTCAGTTCCTCCGCAATGTCAGGATTTGAACGTCGAGTTTTTCGGTTTATACAAGCCTTGATGATGGCCGCACGCGGATAGCTGATTTCACGCTCCGCACGAATACGGCGTACGGCGGCTGATAACAAAGTTTGAGGGTAGGGTGTTTCAGCCAGAATGCTGCGCATGACCTCGCCAGCCAGATTTGGCGGGATATTGTCGGCCTTTCCCTGCACCGCAGTGGATGCCAGCAGGCGAAACAACGGCAGGTAAGGTAACTGCTTGTCACTATGTTCAATGGAAAGATCGTCAAAATGACACTTGATTCGTCTCGACACCTCCACGACAGTAGAAACCGCCTGGAAACGGATGCTGATTCGGGCAGCATTGGGTGCAAGCCCTAAAATATAAAACCGGGTTTTCCCTTGATCGTCTGCATAACGACCGAAATCTACCGCTTTAAAAAGTGCCTTGACTGCATTGGTATTACGATCCGGATCATCTTTGGACGGCTCACCAAAAATATCGACGATTTGTGTCTCTAGCTCCGTTGGTTTGTCCGCCCAAAAAACAGTAGAGGCATCTCCAACCTGGATTCGCTGCGGCGAGTTTTTGCGTAATAAATGATTCAATGCCGTCGTGTAGGCAAAAGCGGGGCGTTCGCCAATTGGCGCATTCTCACCTCGCGATTTACCATACGAATCGAACGCATCGAGGTTAAAAGACACAATATTTGCCCCTGATGTTTGCGCACCCCAGACGCCCTTGATTGCCGAATGTAAGCGTGCGATCTTGCGTTTGTCGCCTGTGATCAGGCAACTCGACAATGCATTGGCATCCGGAGCCTGTTCTGCTTGTGCCTCTAATGCTTTAACAACCTGGACTCGTGAAGTAATAAGCCCCGTATCACCTTGCAGGCGAAAACCAAGATTTGGGTTGGTCTGTAATTCGCCCCAGACGGGCAGCGTTTCAAGCTGGGTAATATCCAACTGCTCAAAAAAACCAAGCACCGACTGAATCCCCTCATCTGACTTGGCTTCCGGTGGCAATGACTCGATTTTTTTAATAAATGCTTGATGCTGCTTTTGCACCCGCTCAGGTTTTCCTTTGGTATCAATACCCAGCACGTATTCAGCGTTATCCCAAAGTAAATTGGCAACAACGCCAGATGTTTTCTTCACACCCTTGGGTACCAAAAAAGACCTGGCTTGTTTTTTCTTTCCTGCTCCCTCCCGGGTATCTTCGATCTGAATCAATTCACCCTGCTCGTTCAACTCAATAATGAATGGCAGTTCCTTGGTTTCAAAACCGAAAGGCGCCAATGCCGTACTATCTTCCGAAACCATCCTTTCGTAATAACTGTTTAACGCCTGTAGAATCATCCACGCACCTCCTTGCTGTTCCATGCAGGCACATCAACAACACCGTCATTCATTTGTGTATGAAAGAAACGTGGCGTCGGATTAACAGGGTCAGAAAAATCCATGTCGTAGAGCATCCAGCCCAAATCACGAGAGTCCTGGATTGGTTGTGATAGCTCGCTTTCACTGTCAATTGGCTTGAAACTGCAAGAAAATTCCCGTGTGCCCAGATAGGGCTGATTAAAGCACTGGCCTTTTCTGGCTCGCCGCTCGAACATCTCGGAAAACTTTACCGGCGTATTGCCACCGCTTTGATCCAGGAGTTCGAAATAGCCGTGAATACGGTACTTCACATCGCGCAATAAAAGTGCGGCACGCTGCTGGCGTTCTGCTTCAACGTAAAGAGCCAGGTTGCCCTCACCTTTTTTCATCGCAGTTTTTACATTACGTTCGGAGACTACTGCGCCCACCTCATTTCGCCGAAGATTGATCCAGCGAATCGGGTTGAGCACTTCGATTTTACTAATGTGCCATCGCATTGCCGGCTTCCACAGAACGGCCTCGAAAATAGCACGTGCGGCAGAGGGCGTAATCACATCGTAAGAAACGCGCTCGACTTTCATTTCAGGTCGGGTGAAACAGGCGAAATCGCCCGTAACTTCAAGACAATGTGTTTTCATTTATGGCTCCGTCACCATGAGGCTATCCACTGAGGGTAGCGCCTCTCCCGTAATCAATCCAAGTATTGGGTGATACAATGTATCAGACAACTGAACATAGATGCCTGGCTGTATTTCCTCAATCTCATGGTTTTCCAGCAACTGTTTAAAATGGTATTCATATACGTTCACGCTATAGCGCTGCAACTTGCGCATCAACCAACGATGAGGCCCGTTATTCTTTAGCTCTCCAATCAACGAGCGTATTTCGTCATTTTCTTCGGTTGTGTATTTCACTATCACGGCCTGACCACTTTCCTCAATCAGGCGAAATTTATTCGCCGCGCTTCTGAACTGCACTTGAAGCTGATCGTCATCGCTGCCCTGCGGAGTAAGCAAGTGCTGGATACCATGCTTGTCGAGCGAATGCGCTGATTCATAAAAACGCTCAAAATATTTCGCAAACATTTCCCGAGACAATGGATTACCGTTGAATCCACTCAGCAATCCGATCGCAGTTTGTTCGCCATGACGAAGGTGGCCGGGCGGTGCAGGCTTGGGTGGCACAAATACGACGACTTTCCCCTTGCCCTCAAGTCTGCCTTCCCGGTTGCACCGCCCCGCAGCCTGGGCGATGGAATCCAGCCCCGCCAATGCACGGTAGACGACCGGAAAATCCATATCCACTCCCGCCTCGACAAGCTGCGTGCTGACAACACGTACTGCCTCACCATTTTTCAGCCGCGCCTTGATCTCGGCAATGAGATCGGAACGATGTTGACCACACAAAAAAGTCGAGAGATGGAACGTACTCTTTGGCATCAGCGCGTGTAATTCCCGTGCCGCCGGCTTTGTATTGACGATGACCAGCACAGAATCGTACGCTGCCAGTTCATCTGCAATCTCCTCCCAACTCTGCGGGGTATGCAGGTCATCTGGCAGTTCCACAGCAACCCGCTCGAGCTTTGTATAGAGACCATCAGGATCATCAATAATCTCGCTCACTCCATCAAGCCCTTTGAACTTCCAACCGAAACCACTACGAGAATTCAGTGCGGGCTGTGTTGCGGTAGAGAGGACGAAAGTCACACCATAGTATTCTGTCAGAAAATTCATGACCGCAAGTATCGGTTCAAGAAATTCTGTGGGTAGTAATTGCGCCTCATCCAGCACAATGACGCTGTTAACGATGTTGTGTAGTTTTCGACAGCGGCTGGTGCGCGCCGCAAACAGAGATTCAAAAAACTGCACATTCGTTGTTACGATAATCGGCGCATCCCAGTTTTCCGCTGCGAGTTTGCTTTTCGGATCTTCCTTGTCTGGATCAAGATTACTATGATGCTCAATAATAGATTCACCGAATATGCTGCGAAAAATATTGGCTGTTTGTTCAATAATGCTGGTATAGGGAATGACGTAGATAATGCGATCCTTGCCATATTTAATCGCATGCTCCAGGGAAAACGCCATGCTTGAAAGCGTCTTGCCGCCTCCGGTCGGCACAGTAAGCGAATATAACCCAGGAGGCCCATGCGCCTTGCTACGACACTGTTCGAGTACTGCGGCACGTAAACAGTTGACCGACGTAGAATCATCTGCCAAAGACACCATGTAACGATTGAAGTATTTCAGCAACTCTTCCAGCCGTGGGAAATCACTCCGCTGCGCTGCCTTTCCCTCATCCATGAAAGCTTCTGTATCGAGAAAATCTGCATCCACCAGGCAGGAAAAGAGCATTCGAACCCATAGTGCAAAACCTTCTTTGCCTCCAATTAGTGGCGATGTAGCTAAATCCGGATTTAACATATGATTCGGTATATTGGCCTCAAGCGCATCACCCAAAAGCTTATGGTCTTGCATACGCTCACCTAAAACGCCACCCGTACTCGCTTCAAGCTTGGACCAGTCCGGCAGACCCGCATGATGCCCGGCGATCATATAGGCAAGAATGCGCCCATGCGTCTTTAACTTTTCAACCGCATAGATGGCCCCGGCTGACGAATGATTCACCTTTCCAGGCGTAGTTTCGATGTGTGCAGCAAGGTCATAACCGGAAACCTGTTTTATACGCTTCTGGAAATCCGCTGAATATTTTCCCAGGTCATGCCAGATACCCGCCAGATAGGCCCAGTCTTCGCTTTCAAATTTTGATGCGAAATCAGCAGCTAACCCACCCACGCAGGAGAGATGCTCCTCAAGCCAATGTTCTATATATTGACCATTAGTCGTTTCTTTTACGTGGGCAAGGGTTTTAGTCTCAATATCGTAGTCGCTCTGCTGCTCCCCAACGCGACCCTCAACGTCCGGCGAACGAAGCTCGCCATCTAATCCCTGCATCTCCTCCAACGACGCAACAATCCTCTCAAGTGGCAAGGCCGCCCAGCGTTTCAATGCTTCACGCTTTGCACCATCCCAGGTCGCAAGCTTCCAATCCACATCATCTTGTGGCTTTTTAGCCATCGTTCTCGCCCTGCAATATGCGCAAGTGCTCAATATCAATACGATCCTGTTCCCGGTCTGCGGCCTGCTTCATACCAATCAGTGTCGGGATGGAAACAAATCGTACTTCGATATCTCCATACAAGGGCTTCACGAGGGCGCGGCTGTACTCGTCGTCGAACGGAAAGGGCTCGGTTACAAAGATATCGATAGGTGTCTCCCGGTGAACATCGCACCATAGCTGGAGCACCTGCATACCCTTGTCCCGAATCCAGCTTTCCCGCTGTTTGGGATCGGCGAACTGTTCACCGGTAACAGGGACATTTGGCCGGTATCCCAAATCGCCGAGTGCTGCGAATGCCCGTTGAATATTATCGGGCACCAGCTGCACAACGAAATCCACATCCTTGGTGAAACGCAAATAACCGTGGGCATTGACCGCGAGTCCACCTGCGACCAAGTAACGCACATTGGCTGAATTAAGCGCCTGGAATATTTTTTCAACACTGTCCAGCTTCATACCAACCTCCTCCTTGTTCTCCCTTATACCACCCATCCCTTGTCAAAACCTGACCAGGCGGATTATTTTTTATACCGCGCCGCAGCATCGTTCAACCGCACCGCTACAACATCACGCAGTTTCTTCGGTTTCAACACTTCCACATCCGGCCCGTATTTCAGGATATCCATAATCAGTTCGGTGGGGTCGCCGTAAGGAATACGCAGTTCAAATCCACCATCTTTCAACACCTTGCCCTGCTGATCGGGATGCCACTGTTCATCGGCAACCCAGCGTGCGGCGTCCGGGGTGAAGCGCAGCACCGCTGTATTTTCAGGTTCGCCGCCAAAGATACCGTAGGCTTGTGCAAAGTGTTTATCGAGGCTGTTGTCGCTGCATTCGCGTGCTGTTTGTTCCAGTGTGTCGACCAGGTGCAGGCGGTCGAGCGAGAAGCTGCGCAAGTCTTTTCTCAGATGACACCAGGCGTCGAGGTACCAGTTGCTGCGGTAGTAGACGAGTCGTTGTGGCGAGACATTGCGTTCGGTAATTTTGTCGCGTTCACGACCGTGATAAAGCACGCTGATACGTTGGCGCTCGAACAGTGCACGACTGAGGTGCTGGAACAGTTTGAGGTCTGTCGGTCTTGCCGCCATTTGCAGGATGCGAATGCGTCGGCCGATGTCCTCTCCGGCACCGCCCTGTTGTTCAAGGATGTGCGCGATCTTGTCTCGCGCAGGCTCGATGTAACGGCTCGCGAGTCCGGGTTGCAGCTCGGACAACAGATGCCATGACACCATCAGGGCATACAGCTCCTCCGGTGTAAACCACAACCCCGGTAGCTCGAAACGCCGGCCGGGGCTGTCGTCATAGCACCATCCGTTATGCGTTCGGTCGTAGGCCAGTGGTGCATTCATCTCATCACGCAACGCATGAACCAGCCGGCGCGCGGTGGATTCGGAACAGTCCATTTCTTCGCCGATCACTCGCAGCGATACGGGCCGGCGACGTTGACTGAAGATACGGTGCAGTTCAAACAGCCGATTAAACTTGTTCATGTGCCCCGGATTCGTCCATTGAAATGAATGACGTTTCGTATTACAATTTGTAATAATTATAGCATATATTTCGTGGGATAACTGAATGAGTACTCTGAGTCTGCGTATACCGGACGACCTCGACAAGCAGCTGGAGGAAGAAGCCTCGCGCGCCAATAAATCCCGTTCAGAATTGGTGCGTGACGCCGTCGCAGATTATCTGGCACGCAAGGAAAAGGAACGCTTTCTGGGAGATTTTGTGGCAGAAGCCCGGGCAGGCTACGCCAATGCCGCTACCCGTCAGGATGCACAAGCCATCGCCGATGACTTCCTGCCGGTTGAAAATGAGGCGCTGGACCCCTCCGCAGAGGACAAATGGTGGAAGTAGTGCGCCGAGGTGAAGTCTGGGTCGCCAATCTGAATCCATCCCGGGGCCGTGAGGTCAGTAAAATTCGGCCCGTGTTGATCATGCAGGACGATGAACTCACGGCAGCAGGCACACCGATGATCGTTGTCCTGCCGCTGACAACCCGCGTTAACACAGCATTCAGCAAGTGGCGCATCACCGTGACGGCACGTGACCGCCTGCTCAAAGACTGCCAGGTCATTATTGATCAGCCCCGCGCGCTTGATAGAACACGTATCGGCGAAGGTCCGTTGACCCGACTTACCGATGATGAGATGACCGCCGTTGAGCGAAGCCTGAGTGTCGTCTTTGGCCTGTGGTAACGGCGCACCACAAAGCAGCCTCAAATCAGCTTTCTCCGTGAGAAATCCATTACAGATCCATACAGTTGGCGTAGTAACTGACTGTCGCCGGCCAGTCGGAGAAAATGCCGATGATGCCAACCTGCTTCGCCAACACATCCAGTGCGTTATACATGTCGCTGTCTTTCTTTACTGCTGCGCCGATGGTCTGGTAATACCAGGTTGTATTACCGTTTTTGTCCGTCGCGCCGTCAGTCAGGTCTGAGCGTTCGAATGTCCAGGTAATAATTTTCAGGCCTGCTGCACGAGCTGCCTGTGCGTACACTGAAGGCACAATATTGTTGTCCGTATCCAGCGCGAGCAGCATCCACATGGGCGGCGCTATGATTTGCACACCGTCGGCAACCAGCTCACCCATAGTCGGCGACCAGGTGGCCGGGTTAGTATGATCGAAGGTTGGATCATCGTAGCGCCCATCCAGCCATACCGCCTGTTTGCCAAAGGCAGGATCGGCCTGTAACCAGTATTGTATGTCTGCCAGGTTGAACGACTGCGCAAATACCTTACCGGGCGCCACACCGGCTGCCCTGTATTCATCAAGCATCTGTTGCGCATAGTCCTGTTGCGTGTAATCGCCCTGGTAAGGCATGCGTACGCTGGGGGTTTTCAACTCGGGGGTGAACTTGACACCGAGCTGTTTGAACAGTTCGATGCTCTCGGCATGACTGAGTACCGTACCGCGACCAGTGTAGGCCTCAGTACGCCAGCCGGGCGTGCCTTTCAAATAATCTTCAACCGTTGTGGCGTTACGGTTAGCACCATCCATTTTTCCTTTCAGCGTTTTGAACTCTGCCAGCGTAATGTCGCTGGTACAGCACTTCGCCGATGCCGGAACCAGTGTTTTACCGGTCACCGGATCGATCACTGCCGGTGTGAAGCCCTCGG
>UOFM01000055.1_pt1 | contig 12077 bp, 9 predicted proteins | sample 1990071 | NCBI WGS metagenome assembly UOFM01 (sample SAMEA4728526, study PRJEB27164) | hydrothermal vent metagenome | biome: marine basaltic hydrothermal vent biome; feature: marine hydrothermal vent; material: mineral | place: Pacific Ocean | collected 2011-06-14/2011-07-23 | depth 1741 m
TCGATGTGGCGTTGATCCTCAATCCACGTGTCAGTGCGATAGAGTTGCTGGCCAGCCTGTGCGATGAACTGGGTATCGACTATGCGCGTGATACCGACAGCATCAAGCTGTTGACTGACGTGCTGAACGCCCACCTGCTCGAAACCCATGCGCAGGGCCGCCGTACGGTACTTATTATTGATGAGGCGCAAAATCTTGACGCTGATGCGCTGGAGCAGGTACGTCTGCTCACCAATCTTGAAACCACCCGTGAAAAACTGCTTCAGATTGTACTCATCGGACAGCCGGAACTGCGCAGTTTGCTGGCGCGGGAAGAATTGCGCCAGTTATCGCAGCGTATTACCGCACGTTATCATCTGGAACCCATTCAGCGCGGCGAAACTGCCGCCTATATCCGTCACCGCCTGCAGGTGTGCGGTGCCAGTGGAACAATATTCAATGATGCGGCCATCGACATGGTGCAGAAGCTCTCCGGTGGTGTGCCGCGTCTGATCAACGTGATGTGCGACCGCGCCATGCTGGGCGCCTACGTGGAAGGTGAACGCAAGGTCGATGTTGCGATTATTATCCGTGCTGCGCGCGAAGTGTTGCCGGAAGAAGGCCTGGATGCGCCGCCCGGAAAGGGCTGGGTCTGGCTGGCAGGGCTGGTAGCCGCTGTTTTTGTGGTGGCATTTATTATCGGCTACTGGCCCACACCGCCCTCGGATACTGCACTGGCCAGAAATACACGGGGCGGGACTGAGGGAACAGCAGCGAGCGTCGGAGCGACAGTGACGGGAAAAGGCGCCGGGAACAGTGAGTCCGTTCAGTCGCCGGAGGTCACAGCGCCAGATATTTCCAGAGTGGCCGGTGGGGAAGTGAACCGTTCTCCCGGGCAGCCAGGGGCCAGCCTGTCTGTGCCCGGAGTAGCGAAGAGCGCGGTGGGCGTTATGCCCGTCGATGCGGCCCGCTTATCTGACGTCGAAAGCAAGGGTCTCGAACAGCAACTGGCCGCAACCGGACCCAACGCGGCGGCAAATGCCTGGTCAGGCCTGTTTGGGTTGTGGGGTGTGCAGTCTGACGCTATTAGCGATGCCCAGGCTTGCGCCGCTGCGCCAGCGGCTGGTCTTCGTTGTTTACAGGGCGGTGGCAGCCGCACGGTATTACAGTACTACGACCGGCCCGCCATCCTTTTGCTGGTTGGACCGGGTGGTCGCAGAGTACCGGTCCTGTTGCAGGAAATTCGCGGGAATCATGCGCTTTTGCAGATCGCCGGCCGGCCAGTCGATGTGCCGGTAGAAACCATGGAACGACACTGGTTCGGTGAGTACCGGTTGCTGTGGAAAACACCGCCGGGAGGCAGTGCCGTGCTGCGGCCGGGAGACCGCAACACAGATGTTCAATGGCTGCGTGAAAAACTCAAACAGGCGACCGGATTGACTTCCATTGCACCTGACCCCCTGTTTTTTGATGAAGGTCTGAAAACACTGGTACAGGACTTCCAGCGCAGTCGCGAGCTGGATGCCGACGGTGTTGCCGGAGCCAGAACGTTTATCCACCTGAATAATCTTTCCCGGCAGCCGACGGTTCCCCGTCTTGGCACGGGCATGGTGCGGTAGATTCCTATGTCATACATACTCGAAGCATTGAAGAAGGCGGAACATGAGCGCGAAATCGGGCAGGTGCCGCGTATTGACAGCGAGCATGAACCCGCTTCTGCCAGGGTGTCGTCGCGCTGGGTTATGCTGGTTGTACTGGTGTTGCTGGTGAATGCCGGCCTGTTGCTTGCGCTGTTCTGGCCGGATGGCTCGACAAAAGAGGCGGAGCCGGTGGCCGTGGCGCCACCGGCAACATTACCCAGCATCGATAATGTTGCCGCCGTACCCGAAGTAACAGATGAAACGGGTATGTTGTCGGAACGGCGAGAGACGGTTGTTGCGCCCGTAGCGCCCGTAACACGTTCGACGCCAGTCAGCCCGCCCTCTGCGGTGGTGATGCCGACCGAGACTGTCATGCAACGCACACCCGCCGTAGTGCCCTCTGTTGCACCATCGCCGCTGGTTGCAGCGGTTCCTTCACCACCTGAACCTGAGCCAGCACCGGTGGCTCCTCAACAGACGGAAAATCTGCCCGTCTGGCCGCAGGTGCCGGAATTTATCTTCAGAAGACTGAGTGGGGGGCTGCGACTTGATGTGCTAGTCTACAGCGACTTGCCCGAGGACCGTTTTGTTCTGGTTAACCTGCAAAAGTATCGTGAAGGCGAACAATTACAGGAAGGACCACTATTGGACGCCATAACACCTGATGGCATTGTCTTGTCATTACAGGGACAGAAGTTCCTGGTTCGTGCACAGTAAGATTACAGTCGGGCAGTCACAATCCATGTTCAGAAATTTTCTTCTGTCGTGTCTGGCAGGCACTTTCTGCCTAGGCGGCATAAATGCGCAGGCACAAAGTCACGCTCCGCAGATTTCAGGCGGGCAGTTGATTATCAAGCTGAAAGATAACCGTGTGCTCAGAAGTGCCGCCTCGGCGGATTCACGCAAGGCGACGCCGGAGCCGTTGCGGTTACCGGACGGGCGTTTGCTGACCTACGTGCGTTCCATGACAGATGGCAGCCTTGTCATACGTCTGCCGGAGGGGATTAGTCAGAAAGAAGCGGAAACCCTGATGGCGCAACTGGAGCAGGACTCGACCGTGGCCACCGTGCAGGTGGACAGGCGTCTTCACCCGGCACTGGTACCGAACGATACCGAATATATTCGGCAGTGGTATTTATCTCAGGACACAGCGGGGATTCGTGCGCCCGGGGCCTGGGATCAGAGCACCGGTTCGTCCAGTATTGTGATAGCGGTCGTGGATACCGGCCTTTTGCAGCATGTTGATCTGAATGCGAGTCGTATCCTGCCCGGTTATGATTTTATTAGCGATATTCCGATGGCTAATGATGGAGATGGCCGTGATGCTGACCCGGCCGATCCGGGCGACGCTGTTTTGGCCAATGAGTGCGGTGTGGGTGATCCGGCTACTGATGAGCCAAGTTCATGGCACGGGTTGTCCGTCATGGGTGTGATGGTCGCAACGTCTAATAACAACAGTAATATCGCAGGGATAGATTTTTCCGCCAGAATTCTGCCTGTGAGGGTACTGGGCAAGTGCGGCGGGTTTGTGTCAGATATCGTTGAGGCAATTCGCTGGTCGGCCGGTTTGTCTGTGTCGGGTGTGCCGGACAATCCCAACCCGGCCAATGTGATCAACTTGAGTTTGTCGGGTGAAGGTGCCTGCACATTGCAGGAGCAGGCGGCAATCGATGATGCGGTGGCAGCGGGTGCGGTAGTGGTAGTGGCCGCCGGCAATGAGGGAAAAGACGTTGTTAATTTCAGTCCTGCCAATTGTGCCAATGTCGTGACGGTTGGCGCGGTAGCACGCGATGGCAGTATCGCTTCCTACGCCAACCGTGGTGAAGAAGTGGACCTTGTCGGGCCGGGTGGTGACGGACCGGTTTTTAAAGATAATGTGTTGACGCTATGGAACGACGGGACTACAACGCCGGGTACTGATGTGCTCGCCTATATTACCGGTACCAGTTTTACGGCGGCCCAGGTTTCTTCCGTCGCTGCCCTGATGCTGGCGGTTAACGGAACGCTCGCACCCGCGACAGTCAAGGATGTTCTATGTGCAACAGCACGCGATTTTGTGGATGGCAGCTGTACCGGAAATCTTTGCGGTGCGGGCATACTGGACGCGAATGCGGCGTTGGCAGGCGCTGCGAATCCCGCATCGGTAGCCGGTGGTCCAGGTTGTAATGTTATCGCTGACAGCGGCGGCGGCGGTGGCGGTGGTGGTGGAGGGTGTGTGCTGGTGGACGTGAAGGATATTGATCCTCTGTTGCCCTGGTTGGCTGTTATGGCCATGATTGGTTTGAGGCGGCGTAACCGTTAGACTACACATTATGTTACGCGCTATTCAGGATTTTTTTCACTCTCGCATCGATACTGACCCGACGGGCACGCACGGTGAACACAGTCTGCACCTGGCAACGGCCGCATTATTGTTCGAGATGCAGCGTGCTGATTTCGAGGAGCAGGAAGAAGAACGTAATGTGCTGGAGCGGGTATTGCGCGATACCTTTGCGTTGAGCAAGGAAGAAACCCGCGAACTGTCCCGTCTCGCGCAACGTGAATCTGAAGATTCAGTGTCGCTCCACCAGTTCACCCGGTTGATCAACCAACAATTTTCACCCGAAGAGAAGGTGCGCGTGGTGGAGATGTTGTGGCAGGTTGCCTTTGCCGACGGGCGAATTGATCGTTACGAGGAAGCCTTGTTGCGCAAGATTGCAGGCCTGATCTATGTGCCACACAGGGAGTTTATTCAGGCGCGTCACCGCGTGCAGAACGCGCAATAAAAAAGCAGCCATCCGGCTGCTTTTTCAGAGTCCTTTCCGTTCTCCGTACCCGACCTCGTGTCGGATACGGAGATATCTCTCGGTAAAATTCCAGGTAAGTGCCTGATTACACCATATCTTTCAGGCCCTTCAGCGGAAGCACCTTGACCACATTGCGGGCAGGCTTGGCCTTGAATGTCATGGCTTCACCGGTGAACGGGTTTACACCCTTGCGCGCTTTGGTGGCAGGTTTACGGACAACCTTGATCTTCATGAGGCCGGGTACGGTGTAGACGCCAGGACCAGTGCGTCTGATGTCACGTTTGATCAGTGCGTTGAGAGTTTCGAAAACGGCGCCAACGTCTTTCTTGGTCAGGCCGGTTTTGTCTGCAATGTAAGTGAACGTTTCAGCCTTCGTCGTAGGTTTCTTTACCGCTTTGGCAACAACCTTTTTTTTGGCGGTTTTCTTGGCAGCTTTTTTCTTTACGGCCATTCAATGTGCTCCTATAAAAATGTTGGCAGAGAACTAACGGCGCAACCATAGCACAAAGAAAAAAAAGTGAAACCCCTTTTATGATTTGATGCCTGTTATTCCAGACTCAAATGAAGATGGCATTCATGATGCAAGGAAAATAGCAGGGTTTTCCGGTGTTGATGTTAGTGAAGCTGTCGGGCCTCTGCAGCTCCACCGGAAGATTCATCGGGGGCGTTCTCATCCGGGCAGGGTGATGCATGATGGTGTGTCATACGCCAGCTGTTATCGATCAGTTGAAACACATTGGTCGTGATGACAGGGGACCAGCTGTCACTATCGCCGGCCGCGCTGAGATATTCGTAGAGCACATGCACGGCAATCTGTACATCCCGGGTGCGGTGAACATTGGACAGCTTGAAACGTACGCGCAGTCCGCCTTCGAATATTTCACGCCAGTTCTCCTCTACGGCGTCATAACCACGAACCCGGTCGCCCATGGGATGAATGCATTCAACAAAATCACGTTCCGCCCAGACCGCCATCATTGCAGCGAGGTCAGCGTTGGAAAATGCTTCATAGAAGGCCTGTTCGGCGGCTTCAGGTGTGGAGAAGAGGGATCTGGACATGACCCGGGCTATGGTACCAGTCTCCACAAGTGACGCAATGCATCTGAATTCGTGAACAATTTCACGGTTTTTCCCGGCCCCGGCCCGCTAAGTTTTCGGTGTTTTGTGCCGATAGCAGAGGGTACGTAGCGCGCTATGCGCGGTGTTGTGCGAAAGCACTTATTCAGCACCGGTTAACTCTATCGACAGGATGACAGGCAGACCATGGGGGCGGCAAAAAAACTCTTGGACAAGAAGGTGTTAAAGGATCTGGTTCCTCTCAATGCATTGTCTGCGGTACATCTCGACGAAATTTCCCGAAAAGCCGTCATCGAAACCATTCGTTCCGGGCAGTATGTGTTCAAGGCAGGTGACCGGGACTATCAGTCTGTTTATGTGATGGAAGGTAAAGTCGAACTGGTCGATGAGGGGCGTAATGTTGTCGGTTCGGTCATTGGCGGCTCTGAGGCCGCGCACCATCCTCTTGCACACAAACAGCCTCGTCAGCTCTCGGCCCGTGCATCAGGTAGCGTCACGGTCGCGCGTGTTGATTCGAGTCTGCTTGATGTACTGCTGACCTGGGACGAATCGTCCGGATATGACGTTGTCGAAATTGGTGCCGAAGAAGACGGTGACTGGATGACGCGTATGTTGCAGTCGCAGGCATTTCTCCAGCTCCCGCCGTCAAATATTCATCAGCTGTTGATGCGTCTTGAACCCGTCAATGTTCGGGCGGGTGATGTCGTCGTCAGGCAGGATGAGGAGGGTGACTACTTCTACATTGTAAAATCCGGTCGTATGGCCGTCAGCCGCAAGGCGTCAATACGCAGCAAGGAAGTTTTACTGGCGGAGCTGGGCGAAGGGGCCTGTTTTGGTGAGGAAGCCCTGGTGTCCAGTACCCGCCGAAATGCCACAGTGACCATGCTTACCGATGGTTCACTGATGCGCCTTTCCAAAGATAATTTCAACGAATTGCTGCGCGCACCGCTGGTGCATGAACTCGACTACCCGCAGGCAAAGGCGTTTGCCGACAAGGGTGCCGAGTGGCTGGACGTGCGGTTGCCGGGTGAATTCAATAACCAGCACATCAGGGATAGCCGGAATTTCCCACTCTCGGCATTAAGGGAGCAGGCAGATACCCTGGATACAGATAAACAGTACATTGTTTGTTGTGATACCGGTCGTCGCAGTGCCTCGGGTGCTTTCATCCTGAGTCAGCGCGGGCTTGATGTGTATACGCTGAAAAACGGTCTGATGGATGTCCCGGGCGGGGCCATGGAAGGCATTCCCGAACAGCCGGAGAAGAAGGTTCCAAACCAGGATGCGGAGATTATCCCTTTCGAGAATGACAGGGATACACACAAAAAAGAAATGCCGGCACAACGGCAGGATAGTGATAAAGCGGATCGCCTGAATGAGCAGTTGAAGGCCAGCGAAGCCGCGCGTAATACGCAGCAGATCGAAGTCCTGGCATTGCAAGAACGTATCGAATTGCTGGAAAACAGTCTGCGCGATTCTGAAGCGAGGCACAGCGACCTGATTCAGCAGCTGGAAGACGCACAGCAGGCGCGTGAATCTTTTTCCGAAACCGGTAATCAGCTCGAGAAGCAGCGTACGCAGCTGGTGTCGGAACTTGAGCGTGTACGTGAGGATTATCAGCAACTGGGGCAGCGCACCAGCGCTGTGGCGGGCGAACGCGACGCAATCAGCCGGGACCTGGAAAAGGCGCATAGTGAGCTGGATGTACTGCAGGCCCGGCTGGACGGTCAGCAGGGTGAAGTCAGTGAGCAGGTTCGCGAACTGCAGACGCAAATAGAGGCGCTGAACCATGAGCTGGAAGCTGAAGCTGCCAGGCGCAGCGAGAGTGAAACCACACTGGCCAGCGTGCAAAAGGCAGTCAGTGATGCCGCTGATCGTGAGGCAGAACTGATTGCGCGACAAAACGTGCTGGAACAGCGGGCCAGCGAGCAGAGCGAACGGCTACGGGAAGATTTTCAGGCTGAAAAAGCCACCCTCGAACAACAGCTGCGGGCACAGCAGGACAGTATTGGTGAGTATGAACAGAAACTGGCGGCACAATCCGGTGAATGCGGGGTGCTCGTCGAAAAACTGGCGGGTGTTGAAGCGCAACTGGCACAGTCGCAGGCAACTGAGCATTCGCTGAACGAGTCGCTCGAAGCGGCTCAGCAGCGGATTGATGAGACGGAACAACGCATTCAGGCCGAGTTACAGCAGGAGCATGATGCGCTTTCGGCAGAAATCGCGGATCTCCAGAAGTCGCTTGCCGAACAGGATCAGCTGGCCGAACAGCTCCAGGCGCGCGAGCAAGCTCTTGCAGAGGCTGAAAAATATCGGGAGGAGGCGCAACAACAACTGGCATTACGTGAACGTGAGTTCGAATCCAGTCTCGGTAGCGCACATAAAGCCATGGCGCGGGCACAGACTGATGTAGAAAACCTCAAGCGTGAACAGCAGCGCCTGCTTGACCGTTTGCGCAAAATGGAGGGAACGCGCGATCGTGACCGTCACGACCACGAAGCCGAGATACACCGGCTGCACAAGGAAATGCAGTCGGTAGCTGACGGTTCGGCAAAAGGGTTGGCTGACGAGCTGGAGGCACTGCAGGCGCAGCTGAATGAAAGTGCCCGGTTACGCGATGACCTGGAGGTCAGGCTGGGCGAACGTAGCGCCCAGTTCGAAGAGGCCCAGGCGCGTAACGAACAGTTCGAGCAACAACTGAAACTGGCACAACAGAGCGCCAGAGAGGCGGAGCAACAGCTGCTTGACGCCAATCGCCTGGCCAATGATGAGATGGAAATTCGTCTGAATACCGAGTCGGGTATTCAGCAGGGGTTGCGTGAGGCGCTGGAAGCCTCAGAGCGGGATCGTAACAGCCATCAGGAAACCATCACCGTCATCAAACAGGAGCTCGAAGAACTGCGCGAGGCGTATCAGCAGTCCAGGCAGATGCTGGAAAGCCATGAGGATGCCGCCGGCAGCCTGGATGCGGTACAGGTGCGACTGGAGGCTGTTCAGGCAGAGCGCGACGAACTGGCTTCATCGGCAGAAGCGATGAAGAATGAGCTTGATCAGTTGCGAGCCGAGGCCGAGGTGCATCGTGGTCTGGAGGGTATGTCATCAGAAGAAGAGGCTGATGCCGCAGAAAGCGAGGCAGTACAGCAGGCCAAGCAGAATGTCGAAATAGCCGTGCGTCTGCGTACTCAGGCGGAAGAGCGGCTTGAGCGTCTGCGCCAGGAAACCGAAACACAGCGGGAGAGTCTGCATCAGGAGGTTGAACAGCTGAAAGCGCAGTTAAGCCGTGCTTCCGAAGCGGCTGCACCGGTAGTGGTGGAGGGTGTTATTCCTTCGCTGGACGAAAATGACCCACATGCCTCTAATCCCATGTTGCAGGATATGCCTGAAGCCGAGGAGGACAATGCCCCCATATCTGCCGTGTTGCTGGATGAGGAAGCACCAGCATCACCGCCCCCTGTTTCTGTACAACCGCCAACGTCAGGCCTGGTCAAGGGTCTGTTGGCCGGATTGATTGTGGGAGCCATTGCAGGCGCAGGTTTATTCTGGTGGCAAGCCGAATTGAGTCAGTCTGGCAGTTCGCTGCCAGCGACCGGAGTTCAGCATGTCACAGCGACAGGAGCTGTTGATCGGGAGACCGATAACGTGCCGGCTGAGGCTGCTGACAAAAAGGAGACTGCTGTTGCCGCCCCTGTTGCGGACAGCACGGCGACTCAGGAGACAGTGAAACAGGCTGAAACGGTTGTGGTGGTACCCGAGGAGACTGCACCTGCCATTGAGAAACCCGTGGAGAAGAAACCGCCGGTTACTCCGACGATTGAAATGCGCGTACAGGATGAGCCTGTTATAGCGACGCCGGAACCAGAACCAGAGCTGGAAACGGAACCTGTTCCCGATGTGTCTCCGCTGTCAACAAATGTACCCGACACTTTCCCGTTAACCCGGGGTATGCCGGATGTACCCCGGAGTACGGTAGCGGCGACTAACAAGATCGAGACCAGTGAGACGGCAGTTGATGCGGAAACAACCCCGGAGATAATGGAAGAGCCTGTGATTGAGCAACCGGCAGGACGTTTCCGGGATCGTCTCAGTGACGGGGGTTCCGGTCCGGCCATGGTGCGTTTCCATGCGGATCATTTTTTAATGGGCAGCAGCGATGTTTCACCACAGTTTGATGAGCGCCCGCAACATGATGTTCGGCTCGGGGCTTTCGCTATTGCAACCCATGAAACCACTTTTGATGAGTATGACGCCTTCGCCCGTGCAACAGGCCGGCGCCTGCCCGATGACAAGGGTTGGGGGCGTGCGCAGAGACCGGTCATTAATGTCAGCTGGGAGGATGCACAGGCTTATGTACAGTGGTTGTCCGCCCAGACAGGTGTGCGTTATCGTCTGCCCACCGAGGCGGAATGGGAGTTTGTGGCTCGCTCCGGAACAATGACGCGCTTCTGGTGGGGTGAGGATGTGAGCAAAAACCAGGCTAATTGTTTTGATTGTGGTAACGCTGACGGCGGAAAACAGACTTCTCGCACCGGCGTTTTTTCCGCAAGCCCCTGGGGTGCGTATGACATGGCCGGTAATGTACGCGAATGGGTAGAGGATTGTTATACGCCAAACTACAGCCGTGCGCCGGAGGATGGTCATGCTGTCGATACCGGTGGATGTACTGAACGTGTTATGCGTGGCGGAGCATACAGCAGCCCATCTGTCCAGCTTCGCAGCGCCAGCCGCGATCGAATCGATGCGCAGAGCCGTCTGGACAATCTCGGCTTTCGGGTTGCACGCGACGATTGATGTAACGCCCACGAAAAAGCCGGCAGCCGTGTGTGCGGCAGCCGGCTTTGCGTGAACTTGTTTCTGTCAGTCTTCGAACGTTTTAAGCAGTGCATCAACCGATGCAGCGGGAAGTGTCCGGGCTTTGGTTTGTGCCTGTATTTCGACCATCGCAAGTCGGGGTTGCAGGCATCCTGCCTGCAGATCCATGTCACGGGGGGCGAGTCTGGTTTCGCGCACTACCTGGTAAGACGGTTCTTCTACCGGGTGTTCCGTTCCGTTTGCCATATCCATGATGTATACCATGGCTCACCTCTCTCAATGATGTCGGCTGATGATTCAGCCTTCATCAATGCTATCGGCGCCGGGGTATAAACATTAAACCGGATTTTTTCATTCGGAAATCCAGCTGCTTAGAGGGCTTGCCAGTCAGTAGGGTTGCCGTTTCAGGTCGTCAGATCAGGCGCTGATCCATGCGTTCGACCTGTCTCATCCAGTCTTCTGTTTCTGCCCAGATATCAGCCTGTTCAGTGTCTTCCGGTGAAATATCCATGGAGCCGCTCCAGTCTTCAGGCGGTTCTACCGGTTGTGGGTGCAGCGTTTCCCAGGTTTCGCGATCAAGCTCCTCAATGGTGCCGTCGAAGTATTGGAGTTCCAGTGTTTCATCATCATCATCGCTGGCGACAATCTCAAACGCATCGCCTGCAGTGTACTTGTACCAATCGCCGATTTTCGGTGAAACTTGAAATGACATGACGGTTTACCTCCTCGGTCAAACTGCTGATACTTGATGTCCTGTGTGGTTTGTTATTCGGATGTCACGTACGGTGCTGTTGCTTACTGAGTCAGTTACCCTTCTGAATTCACTTATAGGCCCATAAAAACGGGTTTGCAACGAGATAAAATTGACGCTCTTTGAGGACAGATTATGAAGATGAGTATTATGATGATGGATGTCAGGCAGTTGGCAGAAGGTGTCGAATTTCCGTCGTTGAAAGACCCTGATATGGGTCGGGGCATTTATCCGGAGGTAGAAGGATGAGCTGGTGGGGCAAGCTGCTGGGAGGCGCTTTTGGTTTTATGCTGGGTGGCCCGCTGGGTGCGCTGATTGGTGCGTCATTCGGGCATAACTTCGACAGGGGTATGGGGCGTATTGGTAACGACTTTGCGCCGGGTGCGCAAGAACGTGTGCAGACAGTATTTTTCACCACGGTATTCTCCGTGATGGGACACCTCGCCAAGGCAGACGGCAAGGTTTCCCAAAGTGAAATCGATATGGCGCGCCAGATCATGCAGCAATTCAACCTCGACGAGGCACGCCGCAAGATCGCCATTGACCTGTTCAATCAGGGCAAACAGCCGGACTTTCCGCTTGATGAAGTGCTTCAGCAGTTTCGGCAGGAGTGCCAACGTCGCCGTAACCTGATGCAGATGTTCGTCGAAATCCTGATGCATGCTGCACTGGCCGATGGTGAACTGCACGCAGGCGAGCGCCAGATGCTGGAGCAGGTACGTGTAGCGCTGGGCTTCTCGCAGCAGGCGTTTCAGCACATCGAGGCCATGGTGCGAAATGCACAGCACTTTGCCGACGGTGGTGCCGGGAATGTTTCGCCACGCGATGTATTGCGCGGGGCCTATGAAGTTCTGGGGGTTGCGGAAACGGCCAGCGATGCGGACGTTAAAAAAGCCTATCGCCGCCTGATGAATCAGCACCATCCCGACAAGCTGGTTTCAAAAGGCCTGCCAGAGGAAATGATTAAACTGGCGACAGAAAAGAGTCAGGAAATCCGTCGAGCCTACGATACGATAAAAAAAGCGCGCAGCAACT
>UOFM01000507.1_pt1 | contig 12057 bp, 11 predicted proteins | sample 1990071 | NCBI WGS metagenome assembly UOFM01 (sample SAMEA4728526, study PRJEB27164) | hydrothermal vent metagenome | biome: marine basaltic hydrothermal vent biome; feature: marine hydrothermal vent; material: mineral | place: Pacific Ocean | collected 2011-06-14/2011-07-23 | depth 1741 m
CACTGAGATCCTCCAGCGTGCTGACTGCCAGTCTGTGACGCAACAGACTCTTCGGCGACATGACCACCAGCGGTTTACGGCAGTTCAGCATAATCTGTCGTCGCAGCAGGTGGAAAATCTGTGCCGGTGTCGTTGGTACACAGACCTGCATATTGTGTTCTGCACACAACTGAAGGTAGCGCTCCAGCCGCGCGGAGGAATGCTCCGGCCCCTGCCCCTCCATACCGTGTGGCAACAACATCACCAGACCGCACAAACGGTTCCATTTCTGTTCGCCGGCGCTGATAAACTGGTCAATCACCACTTGTGCATTGTTGGCAAAGTCTCCGAACTGTGCTTCCCAGATAACCAGCGTTTTGGGGTCTGTCGTCGCATAACCGTATTCGAAAGCCAGCACCGCCTCTTCAGACAATAGCGAGTTAATGACCAGGAAATTAGCCTGTTCGTCGCTTATATTACGCAACGGCACATAGGTCGAGCCGTCCTTCTGGCAGTGCAGCACGGCGTGTCGATGGAAAAAGGTGCCACGACCGCTGTCCTGACCGGACAGGCGTACAGGATAACCTTCATCGACCAGTGAGGCATAAGCCATGGTCTCGGCAAACCCCCAGTCAACCGGCATGGCCCCGGCGGCCATCTTGCGCCGGTTGCCGATAATTTTGGCAACATTTGAATTTAATTCAAAACCCTCCGGCAGGCGATCAAGCCGGCGCCATAACGTGCGCAGTCGATCAAGCGTCACTGCGGTATCCAGGACTGCTGTACACGCCTGTGCAAGATAAGGCTCCCAGTCAACAGCCCAGGGATAGTTGGCCTCCGTCTTTGACATTAATTCATCAACGACCGTTTCACCACGATCAAGCCTGTCGCGGTAGGCTTCCATCAGGTGTTCCGCCGTGTCTGACTCACACACGCCCTCCGCCACCAGCCGCTCAGCGTACAGGACGCGTGGTGTGGGGTGATGGTTTATCGCTCTATACATCACCGGCTGGGTGGCAGTAGGCTCATCGGCCTCACTGTGACCGTGGCGCCGGTAACAGACAAGATCAATGACCACATCCTTGTGGTAGTTCATTCGATAGTCCAGCGCCAGTTGGGTAACGGCAATCACTGCATCCGGGTCATCACCGTTAACGTGAAAGATCGGTGCATTGACCATCTTGGCAATATCGGTGCAATACAGTGTGGAACGGGCATCGCGCTGGCTGCTGGTGGTAAAACCGATCTGGTTATTGATGACAATATGTACGGTGCCCTTGGTCGAGAAACCGCGTGACTGGGACATGTTGATGGTTTCCATCACCACGCCCTGCCCGGCAAAGGCTGCATCGCCATGGATCAGTATCGGTACAACATATTTGCCTTCATCATCACCGCTTCGCTGCTGGCGTGCCCGTACAGAACCCTCGACGACAGGCCCGACAATTTCAAGGTGTGAGGGATTAAAGGCGAGATAGACATGTACCATACCCTTGCCGGTACGCAGGTCGGAAGAAAACCCCTGGTGATATTTTACATCCCCGGAACCGTTAAAATTCTTTCCGGCCTTCCCTTCAAATTCCTCGAACAGTTCGGCTGCTGTCTTGCCCACGATATTGATCAGCACATTGAGACGGCCGCGGTGCGCCATACCGATGGTGGCCTCCTTCATGCCATAGGTTGCACCACGTTGAATCAGTTCATCGAGCAACGGGATCAGCGCATCACCACCCTCCAGCGAAAAACGTTTCTGTCCGACATAACGTGTGTGCAGGTAGCGCTCCAGTCCTTCTGCCGCCGTCAGGCGTTGTAAAATGCGGCGGCGTAAAGTGGCATCAAGCACCGGGCGTCCGCCTGCACGTTCGATACGTTCCTGTATCCAGCGTTTTTCCTGTGTTTCAGTGATATGCATATACTCGGCACCCACACTGCCACAGTAGATCGCTTGCAGACGCGCAATAATTTCACTCAGCGTGGCTCGCTCTCCAATAGCCAGCGAGCCGGTATCGAACACGGTGTCGAAATCCGCCTCACCGAGACCGTGAAATCCAGGGGTTAATTCCGGCAGCTCCGGTTTTTCACGCAGCCCCAGCGGATCGATATCGGCGACCTGGTGCGCACGGAAACGAAATGCATTGATCAACTGCAACACCCGGACCTGCTTTTCTTCCTGCACGCCAGCACCGGGCTTTGCGACCGCAGCACGAGATTGAGCATAAGGCTGTCGGGTTATAGTCCGGAACGTTTCGCGGATGGCAGCGTGTGATGGCTCGGCACCGTGACCGTTGACCCGTGGCAGGGTCTGGAAAAAGGTTCGCCATTGCTCCGACACGCTGGACGGATCGGTCAAATAGTTTTCGTAGAGATCTTCAAGGTAAGCCGCGTTATGACCCGCAAGTTGCGAGTCTTCCCAGAAATCCAGCAAGCCCTTGGGCTGCGTGATGTCATCCATTTGTTGTTGCCTCTGCCGGGTAAATGGCGGCTTTTTGACACCTGTATAGATGCAGGCAATTGTTACGCCAACTCTAGTAGTTACACCAGTTTCCTCACCAGAGGTTTAGACCGGGAACAGCGAAAGTGCAAGCTGATCAGTTCAGCTTGAACCTCGCCACAAGCGCCTGCAGGGAGCCAGCCAGCTCGGCAACTTTACTGGATGAACCCGCCATCTGGGAAGCGCCTTCCGCAGTCTCTTCAGCCACCGAGCTGATGTTGTGAACATTTCGGCTTATTTCCTCAGACACAGAACTTTGTTCCTCGACGGCAGACGCTATCTGGATGCTCATATCTTTTATCATGGCAACCTTGGAGGTGATCACATCCAGCTCCTCCCCGACCTGGGCCACATTTCGCACACTTTCCCCGGCCTTCTCCTGACCGGACTCCATCACCTGGACAGATTCGCGTGCTGCTGACTGAAGTTGTTCGATCATGCCTTGAATCTCCGCAGTTGATGTCTGGGTTCTGCTGGCCAATGTTCTGACTTCGTCAGCCACCACGGCAAAACCGCGTCCCTGCTCACCCGCCCGCGCAGCTTCAATCGCCGCATTAAGTGCCAGCAAATTGGTTTGCTCGGCAATACCCCGTATGACATCGAGAACGGAACCAATGTTCACACTATCCTGTTCCAGCTTGTGTATAACATCAACAGCGTGCTCAACCTCACGGGCAAGCTCCTCACTGGATTCAATCGCTGTTTGAACGCTCTTCTTCCCCTCTGCTGCCACAGCATCGGTCTCTTCCGCAGAATCAGACGCCTGCATCATATTCTCGGCCACTTCTTTTACGGTGGCCGTCATTTCTTCCATCGCTGTCGCCAACAGATCGGTCTCAGTCTGCTGGCGTTTAACGCCGCTGGTCGCCTGCTGGGCGGTAGCCGCCGTATTCCCGGCTTCTGACGCCAGTTCCTGTGCTGATTCCTGGACACGCCCGAGCACCGTTCGCAACCCGCCCTGCAACATGCGCATGGCGAACAGAAGTTCACCACTTTCATCCCTGGAACCTGTATAAACCTGTTGCATCGTTGGATTACTGACAATAGACCGGGCCACAACCGCCGCCTTTCTTATCGAACGAGTCAGCCAGCGACTCAATCCATAACAGCCGGCCATCCCCAATGCAAAAAGCCCCGCCAACAATTCCTCACCCACACCACCAATAACCAGTAGCGGAGCAAACAACAGCAATAACAATGCACCAAAACCCAAAGTGAACTTCTGTGACAGCTTCATAACAGGCCACCACCTTCTGACACCTTTATCCTTCCAGAGTCGTTTATAGAGTGTTTCCGCTCTTTTCACATCACTGGAATCCGGTTTGGCACGAACCGATTCATAACCAACCGCCTGGCCGTTCTCAAATACCGGCGTGACATAAGCATCCACCCAGTAGTAATTGCCGTCTTTACACCGGTTTTTAACAATACCCATCCAGGGTTTTCCGGCTTTTAAGGTATCCCAGAGATTCTGGAAGGCGGCAGGCGGCATGTCAGGATGGCGGACTATGTTATGACTCTTCCCGATCAATTCATCGTAGTCAAACCCGCTTATCTCGATAAAGCACCGGTTAACATGTGTAATCAGACCTTTCAGATCAGTGGAAGATACGATCTGGGAGCAATCCGGGAAGGACAGTTCTTTATCGGTCACGGGAAGATTGGTTTTCATTGCATGCTCCTTATGCAAAACCTGGCGAACTCATTAAGCTCCACTGGAGCTTTCCTTACCCCCCGGTTGCGACCGGAATTCAGGAATCTTGAGATTTTGTATACAATCCCAGCGGATCATCAGGATTGACGCCTTCCATGAAGGGAATTCGGCGATCACTGTGCGTCACCTGGTACACCAGCCCCATCCAGTTTCCGACGACCGCCTCGGCGGTGTCGTGCCAGGTGTTGTCCAGCAGGTCAATCAGCTGTGCCTCGGGGAAAATTGGCACATCAGTATTTGCTGCATGCGCCCTGTCCAGGCCAAGACGGTATTCATTCAGCACCGCCTGCGCCCGTTGACCCAGGTAATGGGCCGGGAAGGGTGGATAATCATATCGCTGACCCTTACTCCACAGTATCACTTCGCGCTTGTATTCTTTCAGCAAGGATACCGTGTCATATTCCGGATGCCCCTGGAAAAACACCACACGCAGGCCATCGGCACTGGTCGCCAGGTGCACGCCCACCGGGCTTTTTACCAGCACGTGCAGGCCGGCATCACTGAACTGTTCCGGTGTGACGGCATTCCAGCGTGAGTGTGGCACATCAAAACGCGTGTTGACGTCATTGACCAGTGGGTGCTGCTTGTCCACCACCCGGTGCGGGAACACACCCCACACCTTGTCTTCCTGTGACAAACGCACCTTGTTATGCCGGAACTGCAACACGGCATGGGTTGCCAGGCAGGAACACAGGGTCGAGGTCACATTCTCGTATGCCCAGTCGACCACACCCTTCAACGGTTCCCAGAATGGCTGATCATCCAGCCGGGGGCCAACCACGTTGGCACCGGTGATAATCAATGCATCCAGCCCCTCCTCGCGCACCTTGTCGAAAGACTCGTAATAGGTATCGATATACGCTTGTGCCGCCTGGCTGCGTTCCAGTTCCGGCAAGGTAAAAGGGTGTACATAAAACTGCGCAATCGGGTTGCTTTCACCGATTAACCGGAAGAACTGTCGCTCGGTTGCCGCCAGTGCGGCATCAGGCATCATATTTAACAAGCCAACGTGCAATTCTCGGATATCCTGTTTTGATGCGCGATTGGGCGCAAGCACACGGGTACCTTCCTCCCGGAGGCGTTCAAACGTTGGCAATGCATTGTGGGCAACCAGTGGCATGATGCGTCACTCCGTACGCGCAATAACGGTTTCCAGCAGATTGAGGAAATCCGCCTCGTCACGCACCTGTGCAACTTCCTGTGAGGTCACAGTGTAGCCGTGCGGTTTGGCAATCACCTCATAGCGAGGAATACGTGAATGGAACAGGCGAGGGAATACCCAGCGGGTAAACTCGTCGGGATCCATTTCGGCCGCAAAGTTCAAACCCTGTTCAGCCAGATAGATGCCCAGCTGTTCGGTCAAAAAACCGGGACGATAATACAGTGGCTTGGGATCGCTCTGTGCACGCTCGATAAGCTTCTGCTCTTCTTCCTTGTTGGTCACCTGGATATAGAGAATCAGCGTATGTTTGACCAGCAGGTCGATCACCGAAGGGTCTTCCAGCTCACACAGACTGCCCCCCACATCATTAACGAAATGCGGGTAACCATAGATGTCCTGCGCCTTGCGGATGAAGGCCGGTACATCACGCATGGCGGCAATCTCCGCCTCGCGGTATTCGGCCTGGCGCTGCACAAACTCGTCCAGTGGCACGCCACCGCGCTCCGGGTCACCCAGCTTGCCGACAAAACTCAACACCGGGCCGAGGTCATCGACCTTGATATTGTTGCGGATGTAAATCCAGTCGCGACGCAGCAGGTCTTTCAGGAATGGCACCTGCATGGCCTGCCGCTTGATCAGGTCGAGAATAGCCTCGTCGAGATAGCGGGTACCAATACGGTAGTCACCGGAGTAGTGGAACCAGTCATGCCCGCACAGCAGCGATGACAGGTAGGTCTTGCCGACCCCCGACATCCCCAGCAGGGTGACATTCTTGTGTTTCCAGGCCCGAAACCCGTCGATGTCGAATTTCACCGTTACCACTCCGAAACAGGGGAAAGTGTTTAATTATGCGGCATTTAAGGACCGGCTGCACGAAAACACTCAGCCTGCTTTGTCCACAACAACCTGGCTGGCCAACTGGCGTAAGCCCTGCAGTGCCTGTGCCAGCACCGGGTTGTCACTTTCGCGCGGGTACACCATATATGCCGGGTTGATATATTCCGGCGTCCCGGCGACACGGAACAGACTGCCGGCCGCAATGAAGGGTTCAGCCATACGTGCCGGCAGAAAACAGCTGCCACCATTATTGAGAATCAGTTGTATACCCAGCCAGCCGATGTTCACCACTTGAGGGGGGCGTTCCAGCTCGGGATAACTCTGTGCATGCCGGGCATAAAAACGCGGCCCCCATTCAACATAGATATAGTCATTACCCGGTTCGACATCATCAGGCCGGCTGCTGACCAACACCAGTGTTTCATCAAAGAGCCGTTCGACAATCAGACCCGGGCCGTGGCCGGGCGTATACATCAGGCATACATCCAGCGTGCCTTCGACCAGCTGCCGCATCAGGTCTTCCTCAAAACCAATCTCGCTACGAATCGCGACATCGGTCGCCGCACGGCGCATCCAGCCGACCCAGTCCGGCAGAAAGCCTTCCCACAATGCAATCCGACCACCAATACGGATAGTGGCGCGATACCGGCTCGGCAGGCCGACTTCGTGACGAGCCTGCTCTGCCGTGCGCACCAACCGCTTGGCGTGTTGCAGGAACCGGCGCCCGGCCGGTGTCAGCGTGGCACCGGAGCGATTTCGCACAAACAACCGCGCGCCCAGCTCCGCTTCCAGACGCTGGATACGCGCACTGACCGTCGATTGCGTCAGGTGCAATTCCCGGGCAGCCTCAAGAAAGCTGCCATGGGCGGTAATTGCCAGAAAAGTCCGTGACTGTTCAATATCCATGCTGTGATGCCCATATTCGGTCTGTTTTGGCTTTATATATCGATATCTTCGATAGTATCTATTGAATAATATCGCTTTACAAGCATTCAACGCAGCCGATAAGGTAACCATAAATCAACTAATCGGGAGAACGAACATGAGCACAGAGACACAAGTTATGCGGGATATCGAAGGCTACCTGGTCGACCCGGAAGACTGGGATGAGCACGTCGCCACTGAACTGGCTGCGGAGGAAGGCCTGGAACTCACAGAGGAATACTGGTCAATCCTCAACTTCATGCGGGCCTACTGGATGGAGAATAAAGTCGCGCCGGATGTCCGCCATGTGGTCAGTTTTCTGGTAGACGAGAAGGGTTTTGACAAAAAAATGGCCAAACAGCACTTGTTCAAATTATTCCCCTATGGCTATGTCAAACAGGCTTGCAAGATTGCCGGGATGCAACGCCCGCGCGCCTGGAGTACCGGTTAAGCCCCGACCTGTCAGTGATGGGCGGTCATGCAGGTCGTAACCTTCAGGTGGTGAACTTCCGTATCGATGTTTTCCCAACCCGTAGTCCGGTACCCGACATTACCGAATTGACCCGCCTGATTCTCGGGAGGATCGGCAACATCGGCCTGATCATTCAGATACAACCAGGGCTGTATCGGAAAATCATCAGGAATATCCAGGTTCAGGAAAACAGAACCCCAGGCACTGTGTACAGACAAGCGCGTATCGCTGACGGTATTGAATTGGGCTTCTTCATCAGACATCTGTCCGTCCACCACCAGGCTGGAGCTTGTGCCCGGTGAGCGAATGGTCAACTCGGGCAATCCGGGGGCATTACGCCAGTCCACTGTCGTCAGTGTTTCAACATCACTGAAGAACAGCCCCAGGTTGAAAGGGATATCGACGACAGTATCCATAATAAAGCTGTCGGGCATCATCACGTAATCAATATACAGTGCCGGGGTTTTCAGTTTCCACAGGATACGAACACGATTTTCTGTGCGTCGAATGACGCGTAACGGGCCGGTTTTTACCCGGGTTAACCGGGAGCTGTAGTCATTCGCCGTACGCCTGAACGAGATAAAACCGAACATGGAACCCTGATGACGAATCTTCATGGCATCAAGCACGTTGGGACTCCAGCGATTCGTGGCCAGTCGCCAGTGAAAACTGTCGATCAAAAACGGGTGCTGGCGAGAAAATCCGATGTTATACGTTCCGGTTTCAACGCTGTCCGTTGTCGGACCGTAACGGATCAGTTTGCGGGTTGGTACATTCTCTGTCGAATCAGATAAACCGGCATAAACCCAGCCTGTCTGACCGTGCTGTGCATCATTAACCTCGATCTCAATCAATGATACCTGTTCAGTATTTGCAACCGCAGGCGGACGCCTTGCCGCGTAATCGGCCAGCCTGAAAACAATTTCATCATCCGGTTTCAATACCGGTATCGGATTCCCCGATGCAGAGACTTCATCGAGAAGGTAGCGCCCGTCGGCATCCCGTTGATCGATTTGTACGGTTATCGGTGATAACTGTTGATCGCGATAATGAAGCAGTGTGATCTTCTGTATCGGCTTGCCCAGCAGTGCGGGCAACTTGTCCGCAGCAACAACGGCCAGTGCATCGGACGATCCACAATTTGTAACGGGCCAGGCAGTTGATCTCGCCATCGCTACTGCCCCGGCAGTAAGGTTCAGCCCCACCAGGTAAGCGCCCATAATAATTGTGATGAAATGTTTCACGTAGCGCACCTGTCTGCCATATGTCGAAGCCGGGCATATTCAAACTCAGCCCTTGATGTGAAAAGAGCTGGAAATTCCTTTCCAGCCGGCTTTACTGTAGTATGTACCGCTGTTTTTTCCCACTTTACAGGCTTCCAAACCGAGGATCGTTTCATGCAAATCGAGCAAAACAAGGTCGTCACCTTGAATTACACCCTGACCGACAACGACGGTAACGTCATCGACCAGTCCAATGACGGCAGCTTTGCCTATCTGCACGGCGCCAACAACATTATTCCCGGGCTGGAAAATGCCCTGACCGGCAAAACGGCCGGCGAAAAGATGGATGTAGCCGTCGAGCCGACTGATGGCTACGGTGAGCGCGATGCCGAAAAAACCCAGACCGTGCCACGCAACATGTTCCCGGAAGATGCGGAAATCGAGACCGGCATGCAGTTCCATGCCCAGGGACCCGATGGTGAAACGCTGGTGGTCACCGTCGTCAAGCTTGAAGACGACACCGTCACTGTTGATGGCAACCACCCGCTGGCCGGTGTGGCACTCAATTTTGACGTTGAAGTCATGGACGTTCGTGACGCCTCTGAAGAAGAGCTCCAGCACGGCCATGTACACGGACTGGAAGGCCACGACCACGGCTGACTCGTGTCATTGTGCGCGTAGTGCGGCAATCTCCCGGGCCTGGCAGTAGCCTGCCCGGGATTCCGCGCTACGCCGGTAATGACGGTCAGTCAGCTATTACCCTCACAGTTTTTGATCTCAAACTCCAGTGATGAATGAGTGATATCAAAGGCTTCGCCCAGCCGTTCCTTCAAGGCATCCTTGATCCCGGCAGTATCCTCAAAACAGTTGATGACAACGTGTGCTTCCAGCGCCCGGCGCTGCTCATCGATTTGCCACAGGTGAATATGGTGCACATTCACTACACCGCTCACGGTTTCCATTGTCGCTTTGACATCGGTCACCGACAGGCCCTCCGGTGTACCTTCCATCAACAGATGGATCGTTTGCGGTAACAGGCCGGCCGCCTGATACAACACGTATATCGCAATAAGCAATGTCAACAAGGTATCAGTCCAGTACCAGCCGTACAGCAGAATCAGACTACCGGCAATCACAACACCCACCGACGCCAGTGCGTCAGACACATTGTGAAGAAATGCCGCACGGATATTCATGCTGTTTTTTGACATGGTCCAGGTCAGCACTGCGGTTGCCACATCGATAATCACTGCAACACCGGCAACGATTACGACGATCCAGCCTTCGATAACCTGCGGATCAAAAATACGCCATATCGCCTCGTAAACAAGAAACAGCCCCACCAGCACCAGAATAATCAGGTTGATCAGCGCGGCAATCACCTCGGCACGTCGATAGCCAAAGGTACGTAAATTATCGGCCGGCTGGCGTCCGATTCGCCGGGCCAGCCAGGCAATCAGCAGTGAGCTGGCATCACTGAAATTGTGCAAGGCATCAGCGATCAGCGACAGACTGCCGGAGACAAGGCCACCGACTACCTGCGCCACCGTGAGCAGCATGTTGGCCACAATGGCAAACAACAAGCGCCGGTCACCCATATGCTCTACGTCATGATGATGTTGGTGATCATGACTCATGCCGGTTTTTCCTCGCACATAATATCTTTGGCCAGGGTTATTTCATTTTTATTCGACTGGATCAGTGCGTCCTTGTTGAAACGGCGTAGTTTCTTGATTGCTGCCTCACGAATACTGGCACTGCTACGGTCGTGACCGCTCTCCAGGTACACCAGCTGTTGTGGCTGGCGACCGCGAAAATAGCGTGCACCACGCTGGCTGGCATGTTGCTGCATGCGCCGTTCAACGTCATTACTGATACCGGTGTACAGCGAGTTATCGCTACACAGAATCATGTACACCTGCCAGTTGCTCACGGCGCGTCGATTTCCAGTGGCTGGCCGCACTGGCGGCAACGATAGCAGGCCACACCACGCTGTACCCGGTTATGCCGGCAGGTCGAGAGTTCGTGGGTACTGCACGCACAGCGGTAGGCAAAACGACGCTGCCGCCGCACCGGTAACCCCGTCAGGTCATAACGCGCTGTGACACGTGGCTCGGCGTCCAGTGCGCGCATCACCGACTGCCACTCTGCGCCGTGCGCCCGTACCCGGCGCAACCCCCACAGCTGATCTACCACAAAATGCGCCACTTCATGCGGTACTGTTTCCTTGAGGTTATCGTCAAAATAACGGGCAAAGATATAAGGATTATAACGAATCGCAGCTTTGCCGCGCAGTACCCGGTATTGTCCGGCGGCACGTCCCATGAGATCAAATTGCACCGGCGGCAACACAAACTCCCGGTCAAACAACCCTGCTGCGCGCACCACACACGCCTGCGTGGCCTGATGAACCTGGTGTTGCTGCAATATATCGATGGATTCAGGTGACATGAAGGACATCATAACGAAAAACGGTCACGACGTGGATTGGATATACTACCGCCCATGGGACGCTACCGACCGCCACAACCTCAATCCTCGCTGTACATCACCCGTGCCGGCTACGAAAACCTGCAACAGGAACATAACGACATCTGGAAACGCCGCGCTGAGGTCACCAAAGCACTGTCGGCCGCCGCTGCCGAGGGAGACCGTTCCGAAAACGCTGAGTACATCTACCGGAAGAAAGAACTTCGTGAAATCGACCGGCGCATCCGTTACCTGCAAAAACGCCTGCCGGAACTCAAGGTGGTCTCCGAACCACCGAGCGACCGTGAACGGATTTTCTTCGGTGCCTGGGTCACGCTGGAAAATGACAACGGCGAGGAAGTGACCTACCGCATTGTCGGTCCGGATGAACTCAACCCGGGCAAGGGCTGGATCAGCATGGACTCACCCATGGCGCGGGCATTGATGAAGAAAACACGGGATGATGAAATAACATTGCACATTGGAGAACGTGAGACACGCTTTGTGGTGCTGGATGTCCGGTATTCAGGTGGTTGATGCCACACCAGCAACTCACCGTTAAAATCCATGGGGACAAGTTCAGGCCTGTTAGGAATGATCGGGATTGCCAGGCGTAAAAAACAGGTTAAAACGATGGTACTGTTTACCTGGTAACCGATCCTCTTCGCCGTTTTCGACTTCCTTCTTTACCGCCTCGGCTCTCCGCCGGCATATCCGGCAACCCGGTGTGCTGAGTACGAAATGATTTTCCCTTGCCGCGCTGACCTTCCTGCGCATCACCCGTGC
>UOFM01000225.1_pt1 | contig 11877 bp, 10 predicted proteins | sample 1990071 | NCBI WGS metagenome assembly UOFM01 (sample SAMEA4728526, study PRJEB27164) | hydrothermal vent metagenome | biome: marine basaltic hydrothermal vent biome; feature: marine hydrothermal vent; material: mineral | place: Pacific Ocean | collected 2011-06-14/2011-07-23 | depth 1741 m
GCCTGCCGCAGCGGTGTACTGGAGCAGACCGGTCGTGCCTGGGAATGGTGTGAAAATACCTTTCACCCCTACGATGGCTTCAAAGCCTTCCCCTACCCTGAATATTCACAGCCCTGGTTTGATAAAAACCACTACAGTCTGCGCGGTGGCTGTCTGCATACCCGCCGGGTGATCAAACGTCCCAGTTTCCGCAATTTTTTCGAACCCGACAAACGCCACATCTTTGCCGGTATGCGACTGGTATTCTGAGTTTTCCCACTGGACAGTCGGGGTTGATTTAACTGGCTTGATGGTAGGCGATATACTGCATCCGCTGTCTCCACGTCCTGTTATTTTATGCTCGTCAATCGTCTGGTTTTTCGAAGAATGCTTAGCTGGGTTGCAGAAACCCGGTCGCGCCTGTCCGCCGGACCGACACAGAACCCGGATGAAGCCGTCGTCGCTGACGGCTTTATTTTTTCCCGTTCACCCCACGCCATGAGCCATGCCTCAACCATAGCGGCATCGGGCGACAGGCTGGTGGCCGCCTGGTTTGGTGGATCACTGGAATCACGCCCTGACGTGGGTATCCTGGTCTCCCTGAACGACGGGGATGGCTGGTCAACACCGACAGTGGTCGCTAACGGGAAACAATCCAATGGAATCCGTCATGCATGCTGGAACCCGGTGCTGTTTCAACCTGCATCAGGCCCCCTGTTGTTGTTCTACAAAGTGGGCAAGAACCCCCGAACCTGGTGGGGTATGTGTATGCAGTCCAGCGACAACGGCCTGACCTGGAACACCCCGAAACGTCTTGCTGATGGCATACTCGGTCCGATCAAGAACAAACCTGTGCAGCTGGCAAGCGGCGAATGGCTGAGTCCATCCAGTACTGAAAGCAGAAAATGGCGCGTTCATGTCGAGCGCAGTGCCGATTCGGGTGTTTCCTGGGAACACACCCGGCAAATTAATCACACAGGTGAACTCGCTGCCATCCAGCCCAGCATACTCACCCATGCCGAAGGAAACCTGCAACTCATCTGCCGAACACCGCACAAGCGAATGGCTGAAAGCTGGTCTGCAGACGGCGGGAGGACCTGGAGTGAATTACAACTGACCAACCTGGAAAACCCCAACTCCGGTACAGATGCGGTGAGTCTTGCTGATGGTCGCCAGCTACTGGTCTACAACCCATCATCACAAAGACGCACACCGCTGGTTGTCTCGCTGTCTCATGATGGCAGGAACTGGCAGGACTGTCTCGTCCTGGCAGACGGCTTTGGGGAATTCTCGTACCCTGCGGTTATCCAGACGGATGATGGTCTCGTACATATCACCTATAGCTGGAATCTGTCTCGCATTCGTCACGTCGTGATCGACCCGAAAAAACTTCGATACCCTCGGCTCACCGCTTAAGCATCCGCTGCCGGCACATCGTACAATGCCACTTACCTGCGCTGAAACCCCGTCCGGATGGATCGGCATCAGGCCCTTTGTGCTAAGTGCCGTCCTGATATTACCGGCGGCTATTCTGGTGGCCCCCCACCTGGGCGAAGCCTCATACATACTGCTTACTGTTTTCGGCATATACTGTTTTTTACGGAACGGTTTATCTTTCGGAAAAAACAGCAACCTCCTGTTATTCAGCCTGCTCACCCTGGGGTTTTATTCTGTTGCTCTCGTATCAGCACTGGTTTCCGGCGATCACTCGACAGAGTGGTGGAACCCCGGAAATCTGCGTGAATTTCTTGCTGCTCCTTTTATTGGCCTGTTGATAGCTAAAACCCGCATCAGTACACGCTTCCTTATGCTGACCGTCAAACTCAGCGCCATAGTGGTTTTCCTGGTGGTTTTTTATCAGCTGTTAAACGGCACTGTCAGACCAGGTGGTGCGGTCAATCCACTGGTGTTTGCCATTATTGCGTTACTGCTGGGATTCTTTTCCATCATTCGTCTTCCGCTTGAGTCGTCTGTCGGAAAACTTTTATCTCTGGTATCTTTCACAGCCGGGAGCATGGCCTGTGTCATTTCACAATCACGAGGTGCCTGGATTCTGTCTATCTTTCTGTTCGCTTATGTTTTGTTCGCCTGGTACAGAACCGGTCATCTGACAAAGCGCATGACACTGGGCATTACCACACTCATCCTCACACTGGTATTGATCTCGGCACAGACATCTATAGTAAAGCAGAGAACCGATTCAGCACTGGCCTCCTTTCACTCATTCCAGGTCGATGGCAAGTGGCAGAATTCCATCGGCAAACGCATCATTATGTGGAAAAGCGGTCTGTCCGCCGCCCTGAAAAAACCGCTGTCCGGATGGGGAACCGACCAAACCCAGGTGGCTGCCGCCGCCCAGGTTGAATCCCCAGAAATGAAACGGGTCATCCTCGAGTATAACCATCTGCATAATGAATACATTACTACGCTGGTAGCCAAAGGGCTACCCGGACTAACCAGTTTATTGCTAGTACTTTTTGTGCCGATTCTCATTTTCTTTAAACAGTCCAGGCATCCTGATCAACTGGCGTATCACGGAATCGGTTCCCTGTTGTGCATAGGTTATGCCTTATCCGGCCTGAGCAATCTGGCGTTCGGGGATGACACGCTGAATATTTTCTTTGTTTTTTTTCTGGCGATTACGCTCACTGGCTGTGAATTCACTGACGGTGACAGTAAAAGTACACAGGAAGCCCCTACACCTGCTGGGTTGATTTAAACGATTCTATCAACGGATAAACTTCGGCTGTCGATACGCCAGAGATCGTAAAATGGATATTTCCACGATAGCGCACCGGCATGACGTTGAGGTCGCACACCCCCACGTCTGGCTACTGCAAAGCCATAAGATTGGTGACAATAACCAGATTCTCGCACTGGCGGAAACGCTGGGCTGGCCCTACGACACAAAAACTATCGTCCGTCGCGAAAACTGGCTGGCATCCAAGCTGATTTACAAACAAATGCTGGGCATAACACTGGCTGGCATCGACCGTTCCCGTTCGAGCAAACTTGCCCCCCCCTGGCCTGATCTGGTCATCAGCGCGTCCCGTGCCAGTGAGATGGTCGCCCGATGGATAGGCAAGATGTCCGGTGGGCGCACTCGTATCGTACATATAGGTCGTCCCAAAGGGCCCGTCAATGCGTTCGACCTCATTGTTACAACGCCCCAATACTACTTGCCGGAAAGAAAGAATGTACTGAATATTGAGCTTCCACTGCACCGTGTCTCACGTAACCGATTGCAGGCATCAGCGCTCAAATGGCAGCCACAGCTGTCCTATCTGAGGCGGCCCTATACGGTTGTACTCGTTGGAGGCAATAGCGGAAAACTTGTCCTGACCCGGGAAATGGGTTGCCAACTTGGGCAACGCGTTAACCAGCTGTCACATTTATCGGGAGGCTCGGTTCTGGTCACCAGCAGTGCTCGTACACCTCCTGCTGCCTTTGATGAATTGATTAGCCAACTCACAGTACCGATGCATATTTACCGCTGGAACGATAGCCAGCAAGATAACCCTTTCTATGGCTATCTTGCCCTGGCCGACCAGTTGGTTGTTACCGCCGAAAGCACATCCATGCTGGCCGAGGCGAGCGCAACCGGTAAACCGGTATTCATATTTGATTTCCAGGATAAAAATACTTCCCGTGATAAAAACACGGCGGCCGGGTACCTGCGACAGATTACACGGCATTTCAAACCAAAGCGTTTTCAACGAGACATCGGCAACATACATAAGCTGTTGATAGACCGCGGCTATGCATCCTGGTTTGTCAATCCGGTAACCTTTAACAGGCCGATTGAGGCCCCAAAAATAATATCCTGCGACCTGCAACGCACCACAGCACGAGTGCGACAACTATTCCACAAATAGTTTTCGGATCACAACTTCGATTACAGTTTGTTGATGAACTTGATCGATTTACTACCGTGATACCTATGCGTTATATGCTCAACCATCCAGGTTCTCAGAAGCACCCCACGTTCTTTCCATGTCAGGCTTTCACGTAGCATCGGAGAATCCCAATCAAACAATGTTATGTGATCTTTTATCCTTTCCTGCATAACACCCGGATGAGTTCCATCATAACGCGCCAGAAATTGCTTCGGGAAACGGTACATATCCAGCCCTGCCTCGAATTTTTTTTCGGTGAACAGTTTTTTCAGTCCGTCATATTTATTTCTGGTCCCCTTCGGCGACCTCACCCACCAGTAATGAAACAGCTTTGCCTCCGAATCAATCGCGCGAATCTTTCTCCCTTTTTCTTTATATTGAGGATGAACAGAAAAGTTTGCTGCATCTCCCCTGGATAAAACAAAGCGGTGAGGCTTAACTATCCAGGATCTTCTTCTGCCCTTGTAGGGATAAATATTCATTGTCGTCTTATAATCGACCCAGAAGTTAAGCTGACGGAGCGATATAGCTTCAACATCGTCATCATCAGCATACTTCTTCATATAGTCCATAATAATCGGCAGATCATCTTCATGTACGATTTCATCTGCCTGCAAATGAAATGCCCATTTCCCGGTGCAATTGAATAATGCAATATTTGCCTGCTGGGCCAGTACAAACCCTCCCTGTGTCACATAGGGATTCCACTGACTGCGTATAATCTTTATTTTTTTGTCATTGATCGACTCAATAAGCTCCAGCGTCCCGTCTTCCTCCGGGCCAATATTGACAATAAACTCATCTACAATGGGAAGGATCGAAGAAATAGCTTCAACAACCGGGTAATCCATTGAGGCAATTTTGTTTAGAAACATAAATCCGGAAGCGAATACTGCCACGAGGCACTCCAACTAACGTTTTTTGAATCACACAATGAGCCGATATATTTTATCTCACTGGTTATTCTGTTATCCGGGAACACCGGGCTATTTTGTCAGAGTTTCAAGGACTCTACGCCCTCCGGGGAGAGGGCTTTTTCGAACAGGTCACAGATTTCACGAACAGCCCCATGACCGCCCGGGCAGCTCGTTTGGTAGATGGCATGATCAATGACATCGGGGTGAGCATTTTTGACGATGATGGGCAAACCGACACAACGGAGTGCGGGGAGATCGTTGATATCATTACCGACAAAGGCCACCTCAGACATCGCGAAACCCCGTTCCCTGACAAATTCCTCCAGCACGGCGCGCTTGTCTCCGACACCCTGTATGCAGCGGATCTTCAACTTGGCAGCTCTGACTGATACTACGGGATTGGTCTCGGTAGAGATAATGACTGATTCAACACCGAGACAAACAAGCTTTTGCAGACCGATGCCATCACCACGAAAACAACGCACCGCCTCACTACCATCCTGGCTCACATACACCATGTCATCGGTGAACACACCATCAAAATCAAATGCAATGAGGCGTATACCACGGATAATATCTTTCATTTAATCATCCAGCACGTTTCAACCCGTTTTCCTGGTGAACAAACGCTGCGCCTGATTTTTGAATTTCCTGAGCGTATCCATAGGAACTCGTTCTGTCAGTTTTTGCATATAATCCGAAGAATATTCAGGTTCGATAAGCGGGTCGTCAGCACGTCCCCAGTCATTGCAATCGTAGCCCATGAGTTCCATGTAGGGCAAATAGGCCGGTTTGAAAAGCTCGATATCTTCTTCAGTAAACCAGTGTCGCCAGTCACCCGTTGATTTTTTGCGTATCACCTTGGCGTTACCGGTCGAGTCCAGAACCTCTGCATCTTCACGTATTTCAAAGCCGAGATAGGCATTTAGTGCAGAAAAGTTCTTGTTGACCATGTCTTCATAGGTAAACAGGAACCATTCATCGCCAAGACCACCGACAAAATCCTGCATCTGCTGATACCGAACCTGTTCTTCATCGAAGACTGACTGTTTATCTCTGGGCCATTCATGATGGCCCGTAAAACGACAAATTTCATGAAACGGGACAGACAAGGGGTCTGCCTCTTTCTTTTTCACCAGATCAAGATGTGCTTTGAACTGCTGTTTGTGGCCTACGCAGCCCCTGTTCCATCGATACAACATTCTGCTGACGGCAACATCTCTCGGATCGCGAGCTATCCAGACCTTGCGATCGTAATGCTCCTTTTTCAGGTGATCTCTGTATAGATCGAAATCTTTGCCCTTGCGTTCTTCGTAGGTATGTTTATAGACAGCATTTTCGTAATCACCAATATACTTTCCAGGTCTGCCACCCGAGAATGCCTGGCATCCGGGAAGACCTGCAGAAAGTTTATACAACAGTGCTGTGGTTCCTGATTTGCCAAGGCCCAGTATCATTATTTTCATCTTAATCTCCGGCCATCAGGCACTGATTCTGAATATCTGGTCATGAATCTGTTCAGCTTTAAGCTCTGTCGTATCACCGAGCACCTGCTGGAACTGTGCTATCCGTTCACGCAATTGTTCAAGGGTAATGCCGGGATACCGGTGGCGGTGAAATTCCGGTGGAGCGTGGGACCCGGGAAGGTAGCGTCGTATCCATTTAATAGAACGCCTGCCATTCGCCAGTATCCAGCCGGCGACCCAGGTCGCCATCGCCGGCCTGGGAAGTTTGCTTCGTCCAACAGCGATCTCTTCCAGTACATCGATCATACGATCACAGGCCAGCGGGCCATCCTGGGCAACGATATAATGGTCAAAGATTGCCTTGCGGTCATCACCATCAGCGGCACCCAGCGTACCTTGCAGAATGTCTTTCAGGGTGTCTTTCAGCTCCAGTACGCTGAAACACTGATAACTCAATTGATTCGGGAGATGGTAAAACCCCTGATCGATGTCTTCGTTGATGGACGGGCGATAACTGACAGCCGGCACGCCCATACTGTATGCCTCAACGGCTGTGGTACAACCGTTATGCACAAGCGCCTGCGCTGCCATCAGCCAGGGCACTACATTACCCTCATTGGTCACCTCAACCCGTTCACAGGCATCCGCTATTCGGTGATAAACATCCGGATTTTCAGTCGGGTGCGGCCGGACAATGATTGTAACATCAGGAAAAGCTTCATGGAGTGCCGGAATCAGTTCCTTGAAGGCGTCGAACAAATTCTGCTTGTGCTCATGCAGCACCCCGGCAAACTCCAGGCTCATACCTTTGGCAGCTTTACCGAATTTCGCCTTATTGCCGTTATGGGCAAGTGTCTTGAACAGGTTCTGACTGGGAAAGAATGCATTAACATGGTTGAAATTGGTATTAACCAGAATGAACTTTCCGTATTTCTGGCGTAATGCATCAGCATCTTTCTTGTAGTAAGCGCATATTTCGGTGCGTAACAAATCACCGCGTGGATTTCCGGTGATATGTATTGGCTTATCCTTTGGCATCTGCGGGTAGTCCCGCCACAGGTTGGCATTGTCCTCGCCCCATGCGAAAAGATGAGAAACATATTTTAAGGACAGGGGTGAAAGACGTCGGGAAAAATACATATCAGCCGGCAAGTGGACCAGCGCTTCTTCATCCCAGGAGACTATCTTCTGGCCAAGCCAGTGCATAATCCTGAACATGTTCAGATTCATTACTGTGAAACTTTTGCACAGATACAAGCTGCGAGGAAGCGACGCAATTTTAAAATCGATTTTGCGGTGTGAACCGATAATTGAGGGGAAGCCTCTTCTCGCCGCAATACAGGCAAGCAACAGCTTCGGATCAAGCTCACGCACCTGGTTTTCTACCGGAATAATCAGCGGGAGTTTTACTGTGTTCATATCCATCACGCCTCAGGCCTGTATCCTGAACATCACGTCGGATACCGGCTCTATGCTTAATTCTTTTTTATAGCCGAGCAGTTTCTGGAATCTTGCTATCCGCATACGCACTTCATCGAGTGGGAGCACCGGGTAGCGATGCAACTGGTATTCGGGCTTGTTATGCGAACCTGGGAGGTGTGATTTAACCTGTCTTGCCAGGTTAAGCCCTCCGGCCAGAATCCATCGTTGCAGTCTGGTGGCAGCAGATTGCTGACCAGGACTGTCCTGGAGAATTGACAGCGTCTCCAGTACATTCACCATCCTCTCACAAGCCAGCGGCCCGTCCTGCGCTTCAAGGTAGCGATCCATCAGTGCACGGCGCTCTGCACCATCTGGAATACCCAGTTCACCGGAAAGTATCCTTGCAAGCGTTTGCTCTAATTCTTCAAAATTGAAACACTCGTGGCTCAGCCCGTTGGGCAGGCGGTAGAAACCACTGTCATACTCTTCGTTCACTGCGGCCCTGTAGCTGATAGCAGGAATATTCATGGCAAATGCTTCCACCGCAGTGGTACAACCGTTGTGGATCAGTGCTTTTGATGCCATAAGCCAGGGTACGACATTACCCTCATTGCTTACCTTTACCCTGCTGCAACGGGCCGCGATATCTTTATAGACCTGGCTGTTCTCGGTCGGATGGGGGCGGACGACAATGGTATGATCGGGAAACGCCTGTTCAAGTTCCGGTATGAGTTTTCTGAAATGGGCAAATACAGCTTTCTTGTGATCCCACAACCCTTGTGCATACTCCCGGCTCATTCCTCTTGCCGCGCGGCCAAAACGGGCTTTATCACCGATTTTTTTCACAGGCTTGAATAAATTAATATCTGCGCCAAATGCATTTACGTGGTTAAAGTTGGTATTGACAAGAATAAAGTCCCCGTAAGTCTTACGCAGTTCTTCACTGTCATTTTCATAATAAGTACGGATTTCAGCGCGCAGCATGTCACTGCGTGGATTACCTACCGCATAGATAGGCGTATCTTTTGGTGTATGCGGGTACTGCCGCCACAAATCAACATTATCCTGTCCCCAGGCAAACAGACTTAAAACCTGCTTGATGGTCGATGCATCGAGACGACGGGAAAAATAGGTCTTGGGTGGCAGGTGGACCAACGCCTCCTCATCCCAGGCCACGATTTTGTGTCCGAAGCGACGCGCTACACGAAAAAACAGGAGACTGCGAATCGTCATGCTTTTCGAAAGATATATCGCGCTTGGAAATGAATCGATGTTGAATTCCATTTCGCGTCGTGACCCGACAATCGATGAAAACCCGCGTTGTGCAGCAACACAGGCAAGTAATAATTTCGGGTCAAGTTCACGAACCTGGTTTTCAACCGGAATCAGCAGTAAAGCATTGGATGCTGCCATGGCATTGTCCTAGGACGCCGCCTCCAGTAATTGCCGTGGCTTGTTTTTCATGTCTTCCAGGATACGTTCAGCCAGCCTCTCGCCACTTAAACCGTGATGTGAAAGAACCTCTACGGGTGTACCGCATGCTGCATGTCCCTCAACTGCAAACTTCACCAATCGCCTGCCACGTAATGCATCTGATGACATAAAGGCATTCAATAAGGTATCACCAAGCCCGCCATAGTCGGCGTGATCGTCCACGGTGAATACACTGTCGCAATCACCGACAGTCTCCTCCAGCCATTCAACATCAACCCGGTTCAGCCATGGCATATTGACCACCGTAAGAGAAACTCCCTGTTTGTCCAGGCGTTCGGCTGCCGCCAGTGCTTCATTCAGCATAACGGGTCCATAAGCGAAAAGAACCGCATCTTCGCCCTGGTTCAGAACGCTCCCTTTCCCAAAACTGAACTGATAATCTTCAGGGACCGGTATAACTCTCGGCGACGGCCCGATCACAAGACGGATCATACAACTCTGTTTTGCCTCATTGACACACCATTCCAGCACCTTACGTGTTTCCAGCGCATTACCGGGTTCGAGAATGACACACTCCGGCAAGGCTCCAAAAAGTGAAATATCACGCAAGCTTTGATGGGATTTCCCGGGTCCGGCCGGGATAAGTCCGGCGTAATGACACACGTAGATGATTTTTGTCTTTTCCGTTGCATTGTTATAGATCTGTTCATTGGAACGTGAAGCAAGGAATACCCCGAATGAATTGACAATCGGCAGATACCCCTGCAATGCCAGGCCACCCGCCGTGGACACCATGTCCTGCTCGGCAATACCACCTTCAATAAACCTGTCCGCGCAGGCTTTTTCGAACAAACGCAGGCCACAATCGGCAGACAGGTCTGCGTCCATGACAACGATATCCTTTCTCTCCTGGCCTATTTCGAGCAGCGCCTGCCCATAAGCGGTCACAACTTTCTCTGCTGTATCCTTGAGTTTAGTACGGTTTTCTGCACGGCATTCTATGACTTCAGTTTTCAGCTTACCCAGTCCAAACTTGTCGAACTGTTCTTCTATGCGAGTGATAATTTCGCTGTAACCGGCATTGAAAGAGGCGTCATCAGGCGCACCGGAATGCCAGGGATACAGGCCTTTCCCGGCTTTCAGAGCGGCAGGGCCTTCCATGAAGGAAACGCCCTTGCCCTTGATGGTGTCGGCGATCAGAACCTTGGGCTTGTCGTTTATCTGCCGCAATTCCTCGAACGCACGGTCCAGCGCGGAGAAATCATGGCCATCACAACGTGCCACATGCCAGCCAAAAGCCTCAAATTTTTTCTCCAGGTTGCCCAGGTCGATAATCTCATCCACCGGTTTGTCGGATTGAATTTTGTTCATGTCAACGATAGCCGTGATATTGTTGACTGACTGGTGAGCCGTGGTCTGTAATGACTCCCAGATCTGACCTTCCTGAAGTTCACCATCACCGGTCATCACAAAAACCTGTCCGGTTGCACCGTTCAGTCTTTTGGCCAGAGCCATACCCTTGGCCTTGGAAATGCCCATGCCCAGTGACCCCGAATTGGTTTCAATACCGGGAATACTGACATCCGGGTGACCATGAGTACCGCCCATCCTGCGCAGGTTGATAAACTGGTCTTTTGAAATAACACCCAAAGAATAAAGGACGGCATAATAGGCGGGGGCATCATGCCCTTTTGAAGAGAAATAGATATCACGGTCCGGGTGATCAAATCCGAGCTCAACTGTATTCATACCGGCGTAGTAGAGATAGGTCACAATATCCAGCGAACTAAAGCTGGATCCCAGGTGGCCGGAGCCGGCACGTTTAACGGTGGCCAGCGTGTTTGCACAACACATGTCCGCCAATAATCCGAGCCTGTCGAATGTGTCCATTCCAGCTTCACGAACCCGCTGGAATTCACTCGTTGAAATAAGCCTGATCTCTAACATTGTTTCGATTGTCCCTTTAACAAATATGGAAAGTGGGTAACAGTCGGCAGCTGCGCCTGACCGTTATTGACAATATGTTCCGCAAGGCTCCAGTCATACTCGCTGTTGACATCAAAGCCTTCGTAGCCTTCCGTAAGGAATGGCATCAATACATCACCGGCGATCGTTCCCTGTTCAGATACGACGCGTGTCCAGGCAATCTCCAGACTGGCATTTTGCGTATATACAACCGGCAAAGACTGATACTGGCTGCTGTGCCATGGCTGTGTGGATGAATTCAGAGGCATCAATGGCAACATGCGTTTGCCCTGAACCACCCACATTTTGCCGGGATGCTGCTGGCACTTTTCAACGGCTCGCAGAGAATCGACACCGGCTTCTGCCTGAAAATCGTGCCAGGCCCGCTGAATGGTCTGTGGCAGCCGGAACGGGCTGGTTGGCCGAAGAATGCTGAAACACTCGTATGCGCGTCCTTCGTCCCTGAGTCTGTTCAGCGTGTAGGCCAACCACTCAATATCCGGGGATACATCACCCGCCAGTTGTTGCGGGCGCAGGAAAGGAACTTCAGCACCGTAGTGCCTGGCGATATCCGCATAATGTTCTGAATCTGTTGACACAATCACATCGGAAAATATCCCGCTCTGTACGGCAGCAGAAATGGTGTACGCCATCAGAGGATGTCCGGACAGGTAGCGGACATTCTTGTCTGCTACACGCTTTGAACCCGCTCTTGCCGGAATCAGTGCCACCACGCCATTTGGCTTTCCGCCCATATCAGAGCATCCCCGGGTCGCTGTTGATGTAGATGTCTTTCAG
>UOFM01000276.1_pt1 | contig 11852 bp, 8 predicted proteins | sample 1990071 | NCBI WGS metagenome assembly UOFM01 (sample SAMEA4728526, study PRJEB27164) | hydrothermal vent metagenome | biome: marine basaltic hydrothermal vent biome; feature: marine hydrothermal vent; material: mineral | place: Pacific Ocean | collected 2011-06-14/2011-07-23 | depth 1741 m
GACGAAACATCCGGTACTTTTTTCGCGGTAATCTCGCTACTCGGCATGTCGTTGGCGGCCGGTTTTTGTGCGATCGCGTCAAGCTCTTTGCCTGCCACACTTTCCGTGGCCTGCTGCTGTTCCGGTGCCGGCCCGTAGTCTTTCGTCCAGGACTGCCACATCAGCAGAATAATAAAGGACAGGGCAATAGTGAGAAGTACGCGTGGATTATCCATGGGGTTGTGTCGTTTTATGTTTGGTTGAATGCTTGCACAGGGTTTCGGGTACCGGGTCAGCACCACCCTCGTGCCAGGGATGACAGGAACCGATGCGGCGCAGCGCCAGCCAGCCACCGCGCAGTACCCCGAAACGTTCAATAGCGGTAAGCGAATAGCTGGAACAGGTGGGCATAAACCGGCAATGGTTTCCCAACCAGGGGCTGACGATGAGGCGGTAAGCCTTAATAAGTATCAGAACGAGTTTGCGCATGCGAAGCGATTTTACGCCAGTGGGCATCCAGTGAGCGTGAAATATTTTTATTGCTGCATGTGCTGATACCGGCACGGACCAGCACGACCAGATCAACATTATCCATTTCAGCGCGATTAAGTCGGAAACTTTCCCGTATCAAACGCTTGATACGGTTACGCTTGACGGCATTGCCTGCGTTCTTTATCGACACGACGGTACCGAGCCGGGGGTGACCCAGCTCATTATATTTTGCAAGCACGGTGATGTATCGATCACTGACCTTGTTGTCGCAATGCTGGAAAACTCGCTGGAAACCGGCAGCTGTCAGCAGACGGTACGCAGCGGGGTACGTGGCGCCGGCACCCGTCAAGGAGACCGGTCAGACTGAAAGGCGCGCGCGACCCTTGGCCCGGCGTGCCTTGATGACAAGACGGCCGTTCTTGGTGCGCATACGAGCACGGAAACCGTGTGTACGCTTGCGCTTCAGGTTGCTAGGCTGGAATGTTCTTTTCATGGCGCAAACCGTTTCCAAAAAAGGTTAAAGGCCCGTACCAGACGGGCCAAATCAGGCCGCGCAGATTAATGGTTTTACCCTGCCGCTGTCAACCACCTGCGCACATTTTTATCTTTACCCTGGTTGTGGATAACTCAACGGAGTGGCGTTAGACTGGTCGGCCCCGCTGATCCCGGCAACGACAAGAACAGGACGTCCCCTTGCAAGGAACACTTTGGCAACAATGTCTGTCTCAGCTTGAAAATGAGCTGCCTGAACAACAGTTCAACACCTGGATCCGACCCCTGCACGCCATTGAAAAGGCTGAAAGCCTGACCTTACTTGCCCCGAACCGCTTCGTGCTGGACTGGGTTAATGAACACTTCCTGGAAAATATCCAGAAGGTTGTTGGTTCCCGTCCTGACGCCAAAACGATGGATGTTCAGCTGGAAATCGGCTCGATCAAACCGCCCGTCACTGAACACAGGGTGGCAACCAAACCGGAACGCCGCAACGAAACCCGCGAACTGCCCAGCGGAAATCTCAATAGCACGTTCGACTTTGATTCGTTTGTTGAGGGCAAATCAAACCAGCTGGCGCGCGCCGCCTCCATCCAGGTCGCCGAAAATCCAGGTACGGCTTATAACCCCCTGTTCATCTATGGCGGCGTTGGGCTCGGCAAAACACACCTCATGCAAGCGGTCGGGAACATGATTGTCAGTCAGCGACCCGGAGCACAGGTGGTGTATTTGCACTCTGAACGATTCGTCGCCGACATGGTGAAGGCGCTGCAACACAACGCCATGAATGAATTTAAACGCTATTACCGCACGGTTGATGCACTGTTGATCGATGACATCCAGTTTTTTGCCGGCAAGGAGCGTTCCCAGGAAGAATTCTTTCATACTTTCAACGCGTTACTTGAAGGGCAAAGTCAGATCATTATGACCTGTGATCGCTATCCCAAAGAGGTCAAGGGGTTGGAAGAGCGGCTTAAATCACGCTTTGGCTGGGGGCTTACTGTTGCCATAGAACCGCCCGAGCTGGAAACACGTGTCGCGATCCTGGTCAACAAGGCGATACAGGCCAAGGTGGAGTTGCCGACCGAAGTGGCTTTTTTTGTGGCCAGGCGCATTAATTCCAATGTGCGTGAACTCGAAGGTGCGTTGAAGCGCATCATTGCCAGTGCCAAATTCACCGGCCGTGCTATTGATCTGAAATTTACCAAAGAAGCGTTGCGAGATCTGCTAGCCTTGCAGGACAAGCTGGTTTCCATCGACAATATCCAGAAGACTGTTGCGGAGTATTTCAAGATACGCGTTGCTGATCTGCACTCAGCCAGTCGTACGCGCTCGATTACCCGACCGCGGCAAATTGCTATGGCATTGGCAAAGGAGCTGACGAACCACAGCCTTCCTGAAATAGGCAAGGCCTTTGGTGGACGCGACCATACGACGGTATTACACGCCTGCCGCAAGGTCAGTGAATTAAAGGATTCCGACATGCGAATTGCCGAGGACTATAGCAACCTGTGGAGAACACTGACCGCATGATGTGGATAACCGGTGGATGATTTTGTCATCGTAAAGTTATCCGATATTATCCACAGGAGCCACACAGTTATGCAGCCTGTTTTCCAACAACGATTTTAATATATAAGACAATGAATATGCTGTATAAAGTCAAGGTTATCTACAGCCTTGGCGGCCCTTAATAACAGTAACTTGTATTATTAAAAGGATATTTAATTAATGAAATTCACGATCGACCGAGAGTCTTTCCTGAAACCCCTGCAGCAGGTTATCGGTGTTGTCGAAAGGCGCCAGACTTTGCCTGTGCTGGGTAATCTCCTGATCAATGCAAGTGGTGACCGACTTAAACTGACAGCAACAGACCTGGAAGTTGAAATCCAGGCAGAAGCTTCTGCAACCATCAGTGAAGAAGGTGAAATCACCTTACCCGCACGTAAGTTGGTTGATATCTGCAAGGCGCTTCCTGAAAATGCCAACATCCTGGTATCGATCAAGGATCAAAAAGCCCAGATACGTTCAGGCAAGAGTCGCTTCACACTTTCAACTTTACCTGCGGCTGATTTCCCGCTGGTTGAAAAAATTAACGGCGATTCAAAATTAACCCTGACGCAGGGTGAATTGAAGGAAGTGATCGATCGTACCCAGTTCTCGATGGCGCAGCAGGATGTTCGTTATTACCTGAACGGTTTGATGCTGGAAATGGGTAACGGGTTTTTGCGCGCTGTCGCCACGGATGGTCATAGACTCGCCCTGTGTGATGTGTCGGTTGAAATTGTGACGGACAACCCGCGACAGGTGATCGTCCCGCGCAAAGGTATTCAGGAGTTACAGCGACTACTGGATGGCGGTGAAACGCCGGTTACGGTGGAACTGGGTGCTAACCACATCCGTCTGATTGCCGGTGACGTTTGCTTTACCTCGAAATTAGTCGATGGGCGTTTCCCGGATTATGATCGGGTCGTGCCTAAGGATGGTGACAAGCTGGTGGTTGCTGATCGGGAACTGTTTCGCCAGGCTCTGTCCAGAACCTCCATCCTGTCGAATGAAAAATATCGTGGTATACGGCTCAACCTTGAAAAAAATAACATTAAAATTCAAGCACATAACCCTGAACAGGAAGAGGCTGACGAAGAGTTCGAGGTTGATTATGAAGGTGGTGAGCTGGAAATCGGTTTTAATGTTACCTATCTGCTCGATGTCCTGGCAGCGGTACGTAGCGATAAGGTTGAGTTAGTGCTGGGCGACTCCAATAGCAGTTGCCTGATTAAACAGCCAGGCACAGAACAATATCGTTACGTCGTCATGCCCATGCGGCTGTAGCCGTCTCTTTTGCCCCGGGTTAAGCTCGGGGGTTGACCATGCCGCTTTCTTCGCTTTCCATTGACGGTTTTCGCAATCTGGAGAAGTTGAACCTGAGCTTCTCTCCGGAACTTAATTTGTTTAGCGGTGAGAATGCGGCTGGGAAAACAAGCTTTCTTGAAACCATTTATGTTTTAGGGCGAGCGAGGTCTTTCCGCTCCAGTTCACTGGACCGGGCGATTTCACACGGACAACCCCATTTTCAACTGGTCGCAAAACTCCAACAGGATTCAGGACGCCTGATTCCTGTCGGGGTTAGCCGCAAGCCAGGGCAGCTAACGGCCAGGATAGATGGCGAGCCTGTTCGTCGGTTGTCCGAACTGGCTGCATTATTTCCATTGCAGTGGGTCGGAGGCAATTTGCATGAGCTGATCGAAAACGGCCCCCCGGTAAGACGCCAGTTTCTCGATTGGGGATTGTTTCACGTGAAACCAGATTACATTCCGGTCTGGAAACAATTTCAAAAACTGATCAAACAACGTAACGCGGCACTGCGTTTGGCGGTTTCATCTAAAGAAATTGTAGTCTGGGACAGGGATCTTGCCCTCTGTGGTGAATCAATGGATCGCTATCGAGCAGACTACCTGCAACAGATTGGTGCCTGCCTCAATGTAATAATGGAAGATTTTCTGGATTTCAGTGAAACATTGGAGATTCAGTACCGGCGTGGTTGGATATTTGAAAAAACGTACAACGTAGTGCTTGAAGAGAACCTGTCTGTAGACAGAGAGCAGGGATTTACCCGGTACGGACCTCAACGAGCAGATTTTTCAATTAAATACCAGGGAAGAGCGGTCAGTGAAGCCTTGTCGCGAGGTCAACAGAAGTTACTGGTGACGGGGCTTAAATTATGCCAGGCCCAGGTATTAAAAAACCAGACAAGCAAAAGAAGCCTGTTTCTGCTGGATGATCTTGGGGCAGAACTGGACAGCTCTAATCAGGCCAGAGTTATGCGGCGCTTGATTGAGTTGGATGCCCAGGTATTTGCCACCGCGATTGAGTTTCCGGCGATAGAGAGCCTGTCGATGCCTGAAATCAAGCTGTTTCACGTGAAACACGGCAATGTCACGGAAGTGGTATAATAGCGGTACATTTTCTGGATAAAACACCATGGCTGATACTCCCAGTTACGATTCCTCAAATATCAAGGTCTTGAAAGGTCTCGATGCAGTGCGAAAGCGTCCCGGTATGTACATCGGAGACACCGATGACGGAACCGGTTTGCACCACCTGGTCTTTGAAGTCGTGGACAATTCCATCGATGAAGCGCTGGCTAATTATTGTTCTGAAATCTCTGTGACGCTGCACAGTGACAATTCTGTCACCATTACGGATGATGGCCGTGGTATCCCGGTTGATATTCATCCTGAAGAAGGGCGATCAGCTGCCGAGGTTATCCTCACCGTGCTGCACGCCGGCGGTAAGTTTGATGATAATTCCTATAAAGTTTCTGGAGGGCTGCACGGTGTAGGTGTTTCTGTTGTGAATGCGCTTTCAGAGTCACTGAAACTTACAGTAAAGCGCGATGGGCACATCCATTTTCAGGAATATGCGTTGGGTGAGCCGCTGACACCATTGAAAATTATTGGCGATACCGACTCAACGGGGACAGAAATTCGCTTCAAACCCAGTGACAAAATTTTTACCAATATCGAATTTCATTACGACATTCTTGCCAAGCGATTGAGAGAGCTGTCTTTTCTCAATTCAGGTGTACGCATTCGGCTGACTGAAGAAAGAACGGATAAACAGGACATCTTTGAGTACCAGGGCGGTATACGGGCATTTGTTGAGCACCTGAACCGGAAAAAGACACCCTTGCACCAGAACGTTTTTTACTTCACCGGCCAGCGTGATGGTGTCGGTGTTGAAGTGGCTATGCAGTGGAATGATTCCTACCAGGAAAATATTTTCTGTTTCACCAACAATATCCCCCAGCTCGATGGTGGCACACACCTGGCCGGTTTCCGGGGTGCGTTGACGCGTACGCTGAACCAGTACATGGAAAAACAGGTCACCAAAAAGAACAAGGTAAATACCACGGGTGATGATGCGCGGGAAGGTTTAACGGCTGTCTTGTCGGTCAAGGTTCCGGACCCGAAATTTTCTTCACAGACCAAGGACAAGCTGGTGTCGTCTGAGATAAAGGGTATCGTAGAATCCACTGTTTCAGAGAAGCTTGAAAGCTATCTTCTTGAAAACCCTACAGATTCCAAATCTATCATAGCAAAGATCCTGGAAGCTGCCATGGCTCGCGAAGCGGCGCGCAAGGCTCGGGAGATGACCCGGCGCAAGGGTGCGCTGGATATCGCGGGATTGCCGGGCAAGCTGGCGGACTGTCAGGAACGTGACCCGGCGCAGAGTGAACTCTATCTGGTGGAGGGCGATTCAGCCGGTGGATCCGCCAAGCAGGGCAGGGATCGACGCACCCAGGCCATTCTTCCGCTGAAAGGCAAGATTCTGAATGTCGAGAAGGCGCGTTTTGACAAGATGCTGTCGTCTGTCGAGGTCGGTACGTTGATTACCGCACTGGGCTGCGGCATAGGTCGCGATGAATTCAATATCGAAAAGCTGCGTTATCACCGTATTATCATCATGACGGATGCCGATGTTGATGGATCACATATCCGGACCTTGCTGCTGACGTTCTTCTACCGGCAAATGCCGGAATTAATTGAAAACGGTTACGTCTATATTGCCCAGCCGCCACTCTATAAAACAAAAAGAGGCAAGCAGGAGCAATATGTTAAAGACGATCTGGCATTGCAGGAATATCTTCTGCAGGCAGCACTCGACAAGGCCAGTCTGTTTGTCAGCGATGATGCGCCGGCACTGACCGGTCCGGGTCTGGAAAACCTGGCCAAACAGCTCCTGTCGGTCACAGCGTCGATTGCGCGTTTATCACGCCGCTACAACCCGGTTGTGCTGGAGCGTATGTTGTACATGCCGGCGATTGAAGAAGTTGACCTTCACGACGTGGCAAAAATCGAGGACTGGTGCCAGGAGCTGGAAGGACGTATCAACAGCCAGCAAAAAGCCGGGGAGCGTTTCGAGATCAGCGTAACCCGTGATGAGGATCGTGAACAGTTCACCATTGCAGTCAAGCGCCTGACACACGGTATTACGGCCAGTGAACAAAAAATACCCAGTGACTTTTTTGCCAGTGCAGAATATGGCCGCATCGTGGCACTGGGTGAACAACTCAATGACCTCATGGGTGATGGTGCCTACGTACAGCGAGGCGAAAAACAGCAACCTGTCGACAGTTTCAAACAGGCCATTGACTGGCTGATGGAAGAAGCCAAGCGCGGGCAACACATTCAGCGTTACAAGGGCCTTGGTGAAATGAATCCCGATCAACTTTGGGAGACCACCATGAACCCTGAGTCACGTCGTATGTTGCAGGTGAGAATTGAAGATGCCGTGGCGGCAGATGAAATATTTACGACGCTGATGGGCGACCAGGTTGAACCACGTCGTGAGTTTATAGAGAAGAATGCACTGACGGCATCCAATCTTGATGTCTAGCTGTCTGTTGCGCCATGCTCGTGTTTTTCCAGCGTGGTAATGCGCGCCATTTCTGATTCGATCCAGTTCTCGGCCTCTTTCAAAATCTGTTGTGCGGTTTTCCCCTGCGGGTATATGGGCGGGCCGATTCGAACCTGTATGACACCGGGTTTCTTGATAAATTGACGTCGTGGCCAGTACTCACCGGCATTGTGTGCAATGGGATATATCGGGTAACCGGTACGTTCCGACAATACGGCACCGCCGATGCGATAACGTCCTCGTTTGCCCGGTGCGATGCGCGTACCTTCCGGAAAGATAATAATCCAGCGTCCGTTGTCGAGTCGTTGTTGACCTTGTTCCACTAATTGTTCTATGGCCCTGCGACCGGAACCACGATTGAGCGCAATAGGTTCCATCATGTAAGCACCCCAGCCAAAAAACGGTAGCCAGAGTAATTCCCGTTTTAACACCCAGGTCTGGGGTGTAAACCAGAAATTGAGCGTCAGTGTTTCCCAGGTTGACTGGTGTTTGGCAAACACGATACCGGCGTTGTGCCTGATATTTTCACGTCCACGTATTTCATAGTAAAGATGACAGGTTTTACCCAGCCACCAGATGGTCAGTCCCGACCAGGCACGTGTAAGGGCAAAACGTTTTTTGAAAGGGAACGGGAAACTAAGCAGTAGCAGGGGGGCGAATAACACGGTGACAGACGCAAAGAAAATCCAGAACACCAGTGAGCGCAGTAACAGAACCGGTTTTGAGGGAACAGAATTTTGCATGGTATGTATTGGAGGGGTTGAGGTGACGATAAACGCCTAACTCATATCCCTGAATTCGGATACCCTGATCCGTCCATTGACCATACGTGATTCACGTTGCATCAGCGTTTCCATTTTTTTCCAGAATGCGGCTTTAAGATCAAAGTCTGCGGCTATTGCTGTACCCACCAGCAGAATAAAAAGATCGGCAACTTCTTCGGACAGACTGTCCCTGGATTTTCCTTTGGTCACGCAGGCAGAAATTTCACCAAGCTCTTCAGCCATCAATGCAATCCGGTAGTTCATGTCTTCGCCACCGGTATGACTGAAATCGTGTTTGTCATGAAAAGCCTGAACCGCATCGAGCATGGCCTGGTAGGAGTCGTTGAGTTCCATAAACTGTCTCACTGTTGTAGGCGGGAAAGATCAGCAACGCGAAGAAACAGGGTGCGGAGTTCATTAAGCAATGCAAGCCGGTTACTGCGCAGACGTTCATCGTCCACCATTACCATCACCTGGTCAAAGAAGGCATCTACCGCTTCATGCAACCCTGCGAGCTGCTGTAATGCCGGGGTGTAGTCACCCTTGTCCATCAGCTCAAGAACACCGGGCTTGAGTGCAGCCAGTTGTTGGGCGAGTTGTTTTTCTGCAGCATCCGTCAACAGTGCGTTATCAATGTTACCCGGTATAACTTGTTCGGTCTTTTTGAGGATGTTGGCAATACGCTTGTTGGCCGCTGCCAGAGCGGTCGCTTCCGGCAGGTCGCGGAACACCTGGCAGGCACGTATGCGTTGATCAAAGTCCAGCAGACGGGTGGGTCGAGTGGCCAGTACAGCATCAACCAGATCAGAGGTAAGCCCGCTTTCCTGGTAGTAACCACGCAGTCGGTCCATGATGTAATCAAAGACGCTATCGACCGTAACACCGGCCTTGATATCAGCCGGGAATCCGCTGGCCGCTTCTTTGAGCAGTGCGTCGAGGTCAACGTCGAGTTGTCCCTCAATGCTCAGTCGAACCAGACCCAGTGCGGCACGTCTGAGTGCGAATGGATCCTTGTCTCCGCTGGGTGCCTGGCCAATGGCAAAAATACCGACCAGGCTATCCAGGCGGTCAGCCATCGCCAATGCCAGCCCGGTTAAGCTTTGTGGCAGGCGGTCACCGGAAAATCGTGGCAGATAGTGTTCCTCAATGGCGGTGGAGACATCTTCCGGTTCGCCATCATGTGCTGCGTAGTAACGCCCCATAATGCCCTGCAGTTCCGGGAACTCGTTTACCATGTGAGTCAGCAGATCACACTTACTCAAACGGGCAGCGCGTTCGGCATGTGTAGGATTGCCGCCAATTTGTGTCGCAATGGTAGCAGCGAGTTGCGAGATACGTTCCTGTTTGTCGAACAGCGAGCCCAGTTTTTTCTGGAAAACCATGTTACGCAGACCGTCACTACGTTCTGACAAGGGTGTTTTGCGGTCCTGATTCCAGAAGAAGGCCGCATCAGACAGGCGTGGACGAATGACACGCTCGTTACCGGCGCGTATTTGCTCCGGATCCCGGCTTTCCAGGTTGGCGACGGTGATGAAACAGGGTAGCAGCGCATCCTGTTCGTTAACCACCGGAAAATATTTCTGGTGATCCTGCATGCTGGAAATAAGGGCTTCCGATGGAACGTCGAGAAAGGCTTCGTCAAACTGACCGGCAATGGCAACCGGCCATTCGACCAGTGAACAGACCTCGTCGAGCAGGTCTTCATCGATCAAGGCATGGCCACCCAGTTCTTCACCCCGCGCGACAACCTGATTGCGCACAGTCTCCCGACGCACACGGTAGTCCGCCAGAACGTAACCTTGTTCGCGAAGTACCGTGACATAGTCATCCGCTGAGGCCAGTGTTATCGTTTCCGGGTGATGGAAACGGTGGCCCCGGGTTTCCCGTCCAGCCGTTATTCCCAGCACCGGTGCTGAAATCACCTCCTCACCGAACAGCAACACAATCCAGTGAACCGGGCGCACGAATTCCTCGTTGTGGTCTCCCCAGCGCATGCGTTTTGGAATCGGAAGCCCGGCCAGCGCCTGTTGAACCATGTCCGGCACCAGTGCAGACGTCGCTTTGCCTTTTTCCACTGCACGGAACGACAGCCAGCTGCCCTTGGGTGTTTCCAGTTGATCAAGCTGCTCGACATCGACACCGCAGCTTTTCGCAAAACCGCTGGCAGCTTTGGTCGGACAACCTTCATCATCAAAGGCGGCGGCAAGAGCAGGACCGCGACGAACCACTTCGCGATCCTGCTGCGCAACAGGCAGTGTACGAATGAGCAACGCAAGACGGCGCGGTGCGGCGTAAGGTTGTATGCCTTCATAGGCAAGGCCCGCTTCATCGAGTGCACGGGACATGCCATCGGCAAAAGCATCAGACAAACGCCGCAGCGCTTTCGGGGGTAATTCTTCTGTACCAATTTCAACCAGCAGGTTGCGTGTTTCCATCATGATGAAGCCTCCCCTTTCAGCAGCGGGAAGCCCAGCGATTCACGGCGTTCAAAGTATGCCTTTGCAACAGCGCGTGCCAGTGAGCGGACGCGCAGAATAAAACGCTGTCGCTCGGTGACTGAAATGGCACTGCGTGCATCCAGCAGGTTAAAGGTGTGTGATGCCTTCAGCATCAGCTCATAGGCGGGCAGTGGCAAACCTGCTTCGATCAGCGCCTGGCTGTCTTTTTCACAGACGTCGAACCAGTGGAACAGTTCTTTTACGTTGGCATGTTCAAAGTTGTAGGTCGACATTTCCACTTCGTTCTGGTGGAACACGTCACCGTACAGCACCTTGCCTTGCGGGCCATCCGTCCACACCAGATCGAAAACACTTTCCACGCCCTGCAGGTACATGGCGATGCGTTCCAGTCCATAGGTGATTTCGCCGCTGACCGGACGACAGTCCAGGCCACCAACCTGCTGAAAATAGGTGAACTGGGTGACCTCCATGCCATTCAGCCAGATTTCCCAGCCCAGTCCCCAGGCTCCCAGCGTCGGTGATTCCCAGTTGTCTTCGACAAAACGGATATCGTGGACCAGCGGGTCAAGCCCAAGTTCACGCAGTGAATCCAGGTAAAGCTCCTGGATATTGTCCGGGCTGGGCTTGAGCAGCACCTGGAATTGATAATAATGTTGCAGGCGGTTCGGGTTTTCGCCGTAGCGTCCGTCGGTGGGACGACGGGACGGTTGTACGTAGGCCGTACGCCAGGGTTCGGGACCGATGGCACGTAGAAATGTCGCCGGGTGAAATGTCCCGGCGCCGACTTCCAGGTCATAGGGCTGCAACAGTACACAGCCCTGCCGTGACCAGTAGTCCTGTAGCGCCAGGATCAGACCCTGGAAGGTTTTCGATGTTGTCTCGGAAGTCAAAGTTGCAAGCCAGTCATGATCAAAAGCGCGCAGTATAGCTTGGGCGGCCGTGCGGATGTAGGGCGGGCCGCAATTTGCGACGATAACGACAGGAACAACGTTCAAGACTGGAAACCCGTCGGCCGCTAGTTTGTCTGAGGGAAAGAGAGAGAGGTGAGGGATGACGACACTGGTTCTCCAACCGACAGATCTGGCTCAATGGCATGCGCTGGTGGCCGAAGCGCAGCAGGCCTGTGACTGTAATCTCGAGGAATCCCTTGAATCCTATCTGGTTTTCTTACTGATGCGGTTTGCTGACCGTCCTGAACTGGCGCGCAAAATTATGGCGCTGGAATTCTTGCAGGCGCAGCAGACTG
>UOFM01000079.1_pt1 | contig 11836 bp, 9 predicted proteins | sample 1990071 | NCBI WGS metagenome assembly UOFM01 (sample SAMEA4728526, study PRJEB27164) | hydrothermal vent metagenome | biome: marine basaltic hydrothermal vent biome; feature: marine hydrothermal vent; material: mineral | place: Pacific Ocean | collected 2011-06-14/2011-07-23 | depth 1741 m
CACGCTTCATTGATAATCGCCATCACTTCAGCACCTACACCGACCGGCGCTTCCGCCTCTTCGACGATAATAGCGCGATGGGTCTTGCGCACCGAGGCTGCAATACCGGCACGATCCAGCGGTGACAATGCGTACAGGTCAATAACTTCCGCTTCAATACCAAACTGTTTCGACAAAACAGCCGCCGCCTGCACACACCAGTGTACGGAAATATTGTAACCGAACAGTGTCAGGTCACGACCCTCGCGCACCACATCGGAACCTTCCAGCGGGAGGAAAAATTCTTCATCCGGCACGTCACCTTTCATGTTGTACATCAGTTCATGCTCGTTGATGTACACCGGGTCATTGCAGCGCACGGCAGATTTCAGCAGGCCATACGCCTGCTTCGGCGAGCTCGGTGTGACCACACGCAGACCGGCGATGCCCATGAAGATTTTTTCCATGCGCGCCGAATGCTGTGCGCCAAGCTGATGCGCAGTACCACCAGCAGAGCGCATCACGATCGGTGCCGTCAACTGACCGCCAGACATATAACGCACCTTGGCGGCTGAGTTAAATAACTGGTCCATTGCCAGCCAGGCAAAGTTCACTGACATGATTTCGATGATCGGACGCACACCGAGGAATGATGCGCCGATACCCAGACCGGTATAACCGTTTTCCGAAATCGGTGTATCGATTACACGCTCCGGACCGTACTTTTCAAAAAGACCCTTGGTCGCCTTGTAGGTGCCGCCGGCTACACCGATATCCTCACCCATGCAGATCACCATGGGATCGTTGGTCATTTCTTCATCGTGGGCACGACGAATCGCTTCCCAGTACATTAGTTCAGCCATCAGTGGCCACCTCCCAGCACCCAGGGATCGTTCTCCGCCAGGCAATATTTCTCCAGCTCCTCGACGCGCGGCTCGGGTGACGCTTCGGCAAATGCAATGATTTCGTCCTCGATCTGATCGAGCACTTCAGTATCCATCGCCTTGTAGTCATCCTTGTTCATCTCATCGACCTCGATCAGGCGATCACGCAGTAAAATAATGGGGTCGCGCTTTGACCACATACGCTCTTCATCCCTGGAGCGGTAAGCATTGGAGTCAGACATGGAGTGACCGCGATAACGGTAGGTCATCAGCTCAAGGAAGTACGGACCCTTGCCGGAACGCACATGATCAACGGCTTTCTTCGCTGCCTTGAACACGGCCTCGATATCCTGGCCATCCGCCTGTGCGGAAGGAATGTCATAACCGGACACGCGTTTGTACTGGTCGACCACCGCCGTGGAACGATCAATGCGGGTACCGATACCGTACAGGTTATTCTCGCACACATATAGCACTGGCAGGTTCCACACCTTGGCCATATTCAGCGATTCGTGGAAGGTGCCCTGGTTGTTGGCGGCATCGCCGAGAAAACAGATCGAAATCTGGTCTGTTCCTTTCATTTTGATGGCCTTGGCCATACCGGCAGCCAGCGGGAACGGCCCGCCAACCAGTGCATAGCCACCCATGAAGTGATGCTCGACATCGAAGATGTGCATGGATCCGCCACGCCCTTTCGAAGACCCTGTCTCCTTTGCGTACAGTTCGGCCATGACCTTTTTCGGGTCGGCACCACACTTGATCGCATGGATATGGTCGCGGTAGCCGGTGATGACATAATCATCACCGGGGCGTGCGGCTTCCAGCACCCCGAGTGCGCAGGCTTCCTCACCCGAATACAGGTGCAGAAATCCGCCAATTTTTCGTTCAACGTACGCTTCGTAGCAGCGCTCCTCAAAGCGCCGCGCAAACAACATTTCGCGCAGCAGCCGTTTTTTGTCGGCAACGTTCATGAGGCTCCTTGCAGTCCAGAGACCCGGTTGGCCTCGTCAATGAATTGAAAGTATTGATATTTTACTGAATTTTCCGCATGCTCCGACAACGTTGTCCGGCTACGCTGTCGCGCTTGGCGCAGATTGCTCGAAGCAACCGCCACCTGGCGAAAACCGAGCACGATATGATCTGTGTTTTGCCTTCCAAGGTCAAGGCGAAAAGTGCTGTAAACGGCTGCAAAAGCGTCGGAAAATCAATGGAAAACAACAGGAATTTACACACATGAACCTGACAATCCGGCGCCCGGACGATTGGCACCTGCACGTACGTGACGGCGATACCCTGCGTGCCGTGATCGCGCACACAGCACAACAATTTGGCCGCGCCATCATTATGCCCAACCTCAAACCGCCAGTGACCGACACCACCGCCGCGCAGAACTACCGCCAACGGATTCTCGATGCGCTGCCCGCAGACACGCACTTCGAGCCGCTGATGACGCTGTATCTCACTGACAATACGTCACCCGACACCATCCGTGCCGCACAGAACAGCCGTATCGTAAACGCCATCAAATACTACCCGGCTGGTGCCACCACCAATTCCGATGCCGGCGTAACCCGCATCGAAAACACCTGGCCCGCACTGGAAGCTATGCAGGAAACCGGCATACCGTTACTGGTTCACGGTGAAGTCACCGATCCTGCCGTAGACATCTTTGACCGCGAAGCCGTGTTCATTGAGCAGGTACTGGAACCGATCACGCAGCGGTTCCCTGCACTGAAAATTGTCCTTGAGCACATTACGACGCAACAGGGCATTGATTTTGTCATCGGCACGTCGGACAAGATCGCCGGTACTCTCACTGCCCACCACCTGCTGCTCAACCGTAACGCCCTGTTTGCCGGTGGCATCCGTCCCCACAACTACTGCCTGCCGATTCTCAAACGCGAGCAGCATCGCGAAGCGCTTGTTGAAGCCGCAACCCGTGGTAACCCGAAATTTTTCCTCGGCACCGACAGCGCCCCGCACCCTCGACAAGCCAAGGAAAGTGCCTGTGGCTGCGCCGGCCTGTACACGGCCCACGCTGCCATTGAACTCTATGCCGAAGCCTTTGAACAGGCTGGCGCTCTGGACAGGCTCGAAGCCTTCGCCAGCCACTTCGGACCGGATTTCTATGGCCTGCCGCGCAATGACGGCACCATCACGCTAATCAGGGAAGACTGGACAGTGCCGGATCACTATCCCATGGGGGATGACAAATTGATCCCCATGCGTGCGGGTGAAACCCTGCGCTGGAAGCTGGCAGGTTAGTTGTTCTACCCCCGAAAGTTCACCCTGACCGAACCCTTCCGGTATGCTTGTTCAATGCCAGATGAAAACGCCACCGCAAAACTCGCCAACCGCTTCCGCGGTTTCCTTCCCATCGTCGTCGATGTCGAAACTGCCGGTTTCAACCCCAAGCGTGATGCCCTGCTGGAAATTGCCGCTGTTATTCTGGATTACGATGATGAGGGGAAACTGTGCCCGGTGGAAACCCATGCCTGCCATGTCGAACCCTTTCCCGGTGCCAACCTCGATGAAAAATCACTGGAATTCACCGGCATCGACCCTTACCACCCGTTCCGCATGGCCAAATCCGAACCGCAAGCGCTGGGCGAAATTTTTCCTCCCATACGCAAGGCCGTCAAGGAAGCCGCCTGTACGCGCGCCATCCTGGTCGGACACAACCCCTCTTTCGACCTGAATTTTGTTAACGCTGCTGCAGATCGCTGCAAAATCAAGCGCAACCCCTTCCACCCCTTCAGCAGTTTCGACACCGCTTCACTGGCCGGGCTGGCCTTTGGCCAGACCGTACTGGCACGCGCCGCCCTCGCTGCCGGGATGGAATGGGACCAGGAGCAGGCACACTCGGCAAAATACGATGCGGAACGCACGGCCGAGTTGTTCTGCATTATTGTCAACAAGTGGGATGAATTCACCGGACAATAGTCACCAGCCGCTTACTTACCCGTCATAATCGACCACCCCGGCGTGGCTGGCAATCGTGGCAAACGCTGCTCGGGAAACTCACCCGTCAGCGCATTCAGAAAAGCCTCGATGTCTGCAACCTTCGCATCGCCAGGATCGACATTCAACTGCACCTTCGCCATCACCCGGATGGCTTCACCAAGCGTGGCGACCGAACCATTATGAAAATACGGTGCCGTCAGAACCACGTTGCGCAAGGTAGGCACCTTGAATAAATACGTATCCGCCTTGTTACCGGTCACGTCGAAACGTCCCTTGTCCTTCGTAAGACCATATTTTTTCACATAGTCATTGTTTGCAAAGGTCGGGAATTTCATGAAGAAGCCGGTACCGGCCGGCATCGCAGGGCCGTTGAATGCAGCCCCGGAGTGGCAGCTGGTACAACCTGTCTCAGCAAACGCCTGCATACCACGCTGCTGTTGTGCTGTCAGTGCGGTCTTGTCACCTTTCACGAAGCGATCATACGGACTGTTGGGGGTGATCATGGTGCGTTCGAAGGCAGCCACAGCTTTGGCTGCATTGTCGATTGTCACGGGGTTTTTGCCACCAAAAGCACGTTCAAAATACGGTTTGTAGCCCGGGATGGCACGCACGCGGCTTATCGCTTTCTCGAGGTCGCTCATTCCCATCTCCACTGGGTTAACGACCGGCCCCTTGGCTTGCTCTTCCAGACTGGATGCCCGTCCGTCCCAGAACTGCGACGAAGCAAAGGCGGCATTCCACACCGTCGGTGCACTGCGCCCACCGGTCTTGCCGTGTACGCCCATGGAAAAATCACGGTTATCATCGCCACCGAGCATCAAATTGTGGCAGGAGTTGCATGAGACTGTGCCGGTTTTGGAAAAACGTGGATCGAAATATAGCATCCGGCCAAGCTCGACCTTTTCCGCCGTCGTCGGATTATCGGCCGGTTCAGGGGCCTTGTCCGGCAGTGCTTGCCAGTCTGCAGCCACTGCGGTGCCAGCGTAAATGGCTGAAACAAGCAGCATCCGGACTAAATTGATCGTTTTTAACATGAGGAATAACTCCCTAAATCTGTGTTAATTTCCACGAAAGCACATTATTATCCCACACAAAGGGACCCCACACGCAAACGGAAAAGGTAGACTTATGGTTATGCTTCCTGAAAAAGACCAGCAAATCATCGAAGCCCATACCGGGCTGATTCACCGTGTGGTAATCGGCTGCCAGAACCGCGATATGGTGCCGGATCTCGATGAAATCCTGAAACAGGCCGAACAAAATGGCTGGCAACAGCTGGTTGTGGCCATCCGCAAGATACTCGCCGGTTCACGGGATATGGCCACACTCAACAGTCTCGATGAGGAAGATGCGGTCATTGTTGGCTCGATCCTGCGCGGTCTGCAAAACCCGGAGACACTCCCGGACCTCGGTGAAGGCGTAAATGGCACTATGGCTGCACCCGGTATTGCCGCCATGGTAAACGGTGCCCGCACCGGCAACCTGGAAACGCTGCAACTGCTTGGCAGCATGGCCCAGCAAATGATGCAGGCCGGCGGTGATATGGCTCGTCTGGCCGGCATACTGCGACCACTGGTGCAGGGTGTTCGTGATGCCGAGGAATTGACCGAAGGCATGAGCGACGAAGGAGAGAAGCTGGTACTGGGCATCCTTGCCGAACTGGAAAACCTGGATCAACGCCACTGATTCACCAGCGGGCAAAATAAAATCGGACTACTGACCCCATTCCCGGGTAAAAATAAAAAATTCATTTAAATTCCACGCACTATGTGCCGCTAACGGGGCCAACACCGTCTTATAACAAGCATCTGGGCCCCGTTGTGACGCAAATACCTCTCCATAGAATGATGAGCAGCGACGTTGAAATACTCAACCCGGAAATCTCTCTGCGCACCGTGATACACACGATGCACTCGAACCGCCATTCCTGCGTTGTACTCGGAAAGGATGATGTCCCGCTGGGCATTATTACGGAACGCGACCTGGTCGGCGTACTGAAACGTATTCTTGACGAACCTGGCCTGGCCGATGAAGCCGCCTCAAACTTCATGTCATCCCCACCCTGTACGGTAGATGCCGAAAAGACTCTTTTCGATGCCCTGGTGATCGCACGCGCCGATCATGTTCGCCATCTGCCCGTAGTCAATGACTCACAGAAACTGGTCGGACTGATTACCCAGACCGATCTTGCACAGGCACATTTTCGGGTCATCGAAGAACAGCAGCATTTAATAGAACAGGCTATCCGTGAACGCACGGAACAATTACTTGCGGCTAATGCAGAATTGCAATCCTTGTCGATGGAAGATGGCCTGCTTCATATTGGTAACCGTCGCGCCATGGAAGTTGATATGGAGCACACGCACGCACGTGCCGTACGCTATGATCAATCCTATACTACCGTGTTACTGGACGTTGATTACTTCAAGGCCTATAACGATCACTATGGTCACATGGCCGGAGATGAAGCACTGAAGCAAGTCACCTCAGTTATAATATCCGCTATTCGAAAATCAGATCGACTGTATCGTTATGGCGGAGAAGAACTGTTATTGCTGTTACCGGACACGGCACCTGAAGGTGGAAAGATTCTCACGCGCCGTATCCTGAAACAATTACAGGATGCCGCCATCACACACTGCAAGAGTCACTATGGCGTAATCACAATGAGCGCGGGCATTTCCCACTTCAGCCCTGAACAGCAGTCATCAGTATCCGACTGGCGTGATGTCGTTAATGCTGCAGATCAGCAGTTGTACCAGGCAAAAGAAACCGGACGTAACCGTGTCGCATAACGAGACAAGGGCGCGCTGAAGTAAAGGACAACAGAAAGGAGCTGAAGGATGAAGCAAACCACTCTCTCGACCTGTCACTATTGGCTAGCCGGTATATTGCTGACCGCGCTACCCGGCCTGACACTGGCTTCCGGCGATGCCATGCACCCACAGAATTTCACCAGCCATTGGGCCGGCTGGCTGGCAATCGGTATTTTCATTCTGGCCTATGCCCTGGTTATCGGCGAAGAAGCGCTGCATCTTCGCAAGTCCAAACCCACCATGGTGGCAGCCGGATTCATCTGGCTCATTGTGGCATTACTCTATATCCAGGCTGGCGACATACATACAGCCGAGATCGCGGTTCGTCATAACCTGGAAGAGTTTGGCGAGTTGTTCCTGTTCCTGCTCGCCGCCATGACCTACATCAACACCATGGAAGAACGCGGCGTGTTTGATACGTTGCGCACCTGGCTGATCGGACGCGGGTTTTCTCTGCGCAAGATATTCTGGATAACCGGTGGACTGGCATTCGTCATATCACCGATTGCTGACAACCTCACCACAGCATTACTGATGGCCACGGTGGTAATGGCCGTGGGAGGCTCCGATCACCGCTTTGTTGCTATCGCCTGTATCAACATTGTTGTTGCCGCCAATGCGGGTGGTGCATTCAGTCCGTTCGGGGACATCACCACATTAATGGTATGGCAAAAAGGTATCGTACAATTTCAGGAATTTTTCGCCTTGTTTGTACCGTCGGTGGTTAACTGGCTGGTACCCGCCGTCATTCTTGGCATGACTGTCCCGAGTACGGCGCCACAGGCGCAGGGCGAGGCGGTTGAACTCAAATATGGCGCCTGGGTTGTGGTCGGTCTTTTCATTCTGACCATCGGTATGGCGGTTTCGGCCCACAACTTCCTGCACCTGCCACCTGTGCTGGGGATGATGACCGGCCTGGGTTTCCTGAAATTTTATGGCTATTACCTCAAGAAACGCGCACCACACGAAACCGTAGAAGCGCTTTCCGGGGAAACACTGGAAATCGAAGGCAAACCGTCGACGGATGCCAATTTCAATATCTTCAAATCACTGGAACGCGCCGAGTGGGATACGCTGATGTTTTTCTACGGCATTATTCTGTGTGTCGGCGGACTCGGCACACTCGGTTATCTCGCTGTCGGTTCACAACTGATGTACGGCGATCTTGGCCCTACGCAGGCCAACATCCTGGTCGGGGTCCTGTCTGCCATTGTGGATAATATTCCCGTGATGTTCGCCGTCCTGGCGATGAATCCTTCGATGGATCAGGGGCAGTGGCTACTGGTCACCCTGACGGCAGGCGTAGGCGGTTCGCTGTTATCAATCGGCTCCGCCGCCGGTGTTGCCGTAATGGGTCAGGCACGTGGCATCTACACTTTCTATACACACATGAAATGGACCTGGGCCATTGCGCTCGGTTACGCCGCCAGTATCTGGGTACATTTCCTGATTAACGCGAAGCTGTTCACCCCGGTTTAATCATCCCGGTCTATCAGGAAGCTTTCCCGGCCGCTTCCTGCAACAGTGGCTTGAGTTCACCCTTCTGGAACATCTCCAGGGTGATATCGTGACCGCCAATCAACTCGCCATTCACATACACCTGCGGGAAAGTAGGCCAGTTGGCAAACCGTGGCAGGTTTTCGAAAATTTCCGGGTCAGCCAGCACGTTAACGTGACCGAATTCAACCTCACAAGCCTGCAGAACCTGCGCAGTACGGGCTGAATAACCACAGCTGGGCAGCTGAGGCGTGCCTTTCAGAAAGACAACAATCGGCTGACTATCCACAGCTTGCTTTATACGCTCCATTACATCCATGGTCACTTACCTCTCGATTCAATATTCATTCAACTGATCGATTGATTGTACGCAGCCTGGGGGACCCGAAAAAGCTTTTTTTAGAGGGGTTTTCAGTTATCCAGGTCAACCCGCCGCATCGACATTGCGTTGCAGCCAGAATTCCAGTGCTGCAAGGTGCCACAATTTACTGCCCTGGAGCCGGGTAAACTGCTGCTCGGGGTTCTCCAGCAGCAGCTGCACATAACTCTCACGGTACAAGCCACGCTCGCGGCAAGCGCGGGATGTGAGGATATCACGCATGAAATCCAGGAAGGGTCCACTCACGTATTTCAGTGCCGGCACAGGGAAATAGGCCTTGGGACGATCAATGACAGCATCCGGGATCAGCCCGCGTGCAATCTGCTTCAGCGGGTATTTGCCATCGTCACGGAGCTTCAGTTCCGGTGGCATGCGTGCCACCAGCTCAACCAGTTGCTGATCGAGGAACGGCACACGGGCTTCCAGCCCCCATGCCATGGTCATATTATCAACACGTTTCACCGGATCATCGACAACCAGTGTCGTGACATCGAAGTGCAGCACCTTGTTCAGGTACTCATTCGTGTTAACGGCTTTCAAGCGCTCCGCAACCAGCGCTTCCGTATAATCCGGGCCTGCGTACTTTGGCGTTACCATTTGCAGGTATTCCTGGTGATCGCGATCAAAATAGAAAGGCTGGAAACGTTCAATATCAGAACCGCGTGCGGCATGCATACGCGGATACCAGAAGTACCCGGCAAATACCTCATCAGCACCCTGCCCGCTCTGCACGACCTTGACGTGCTGCGACACCTTTTCCGATAGTAGATAGAAGGCCACGGCATCCTGACCCACCATGGGTTCTGCCATCTGGTCGATGGCTTCCGGCAAGCGATCAAGGACTTCATGGTTTGGCACATGAATCTTGTGATGCTGCGTGCCATAACGTTCGGCTACTGCATCCGAGAATTCGAACTCATTGCCCCGTTCGTCCGCGTGATCCTCAAACCCGACCGAGAATGTCAGCAGGTCATTGCCGCCCTCCCGGGCCAGCAGGGCGACCAGCAGACTGCTGTCCAGCCCGCCGGATAACAACACTCCAACCGGCACATCGGCAATAACCCTGCGCCGGCGTACCGCTTCCAGCAGTGCGCTACGGGTTGCTTCCAGCCACTCGTCTTCACTGAGTGGTTTGTCAGGCGGTGATGCATCAAGCTGCCAGTACGCCGACAGGCGTTCCTTGCCCTGTGCATCTATGACCATAAGATGGGCCGGTGGCAGTTTGCGTATACCCCGCAACAGGGTGCGCGGCGCCGGCACCACAGCGTGCAGGGTAAAGTGATGGTGCAGGGCTACGCTGTCAAAACGGGTATCGACACCACCGGCAGACAACAGGGCCTGGGTATTGGACGCAAAGCGGAAACTGTTACGCGTATGCCGATAGTAGAATGGCTTGATACCAAAACGGTCACGTGCCGCCAGCAACTGCTGACGTCGGTCATCCCAGATGGCCAAGGCAAACATTCCGTGCAAGCGGGAGACGAATGCCTCGCCCCAGTGGGCATAGGCCTTGAGGACCACTTCGGTATCTCCATCACTGACAAACGCTACACCGGCATCAATCAGTTCGGCGCGCAATTCACGATAATTATAGATTGCCCCGTTAAAGACCAGCGCAAGACCTCGTGTCTCATCGACCCAGGGCTGGTTTGACGCATCAGACAGATCGATAACCGACAGGCGACGGTGCCCCAGCGAAACCGGACCTTTCAGATAACGCCCTTCATGATCAGGCCCACGCCGCTCCAGCCGGGACAGCATACGCGTTACAACCCCTGTGTCGGGGACCTTGCCATCAAAACGGAATTCGCCGCAGATTCCACACATAACCTGAAATGTTTCAGCCCTGAAGAAGGGACAAGTCTACGACAATCATTTGTCCGGGGACAGGACCTAACGCCAGCGGAGTAATCAGGAAGATTTTTTTGTATTGTGCACCAGCGACAGGGGCAGTTTTTTCACGCGCCGGCGCGCCGAATCAGAAGCTTCCTTGCAGCTGGTATGCACGACAACCCGGTTACGTCCGCTGGCCTTGGCCTCATACAGCGCCTTGTCTGCTGCACGCATCAGCCGGGACAACGAACCTTCTCCCGAGTGCCCTGAGCAACAGCTAATACCCGCACTCACTGTCATCGAAATACTTTCACCCTGATAGTTGGCCGGTGATTCACTCACCAGTTCACGCAATTTCGCAGCCAGTGCCACACTGTCATCCGGGTTTTCAGCCACGTTCAGAATGAGAAACTCCTCGCCACCGATCCTGAACAGGTGATCATTGGCTCTGGAATTGTGTTTGAGCAGACGCGCAAAATGCACCAGCACGGCATCACCACCAAGGTGACCGTATTCATCGTTAACCGCCTTGAAGTAATCCAGGTCGAGAATTATTGCCGTCAGGTAACGGCCGTCACGTTCAACCTGGGCAAACAGTCCGGGATTGATTTCCTGCAGATAGCGCCGATTGTACAGCCCCGTCAGGCTATCGGTAATGGCGGTTTCCTGCAGTTTCCTGTGCGCGCGCTTCACCTTGATCTTTTCCCGCCGCAAGGCATCCAGTACGTCTGCAAAACGGTTCAACAACTGATCCAGTTCGGTTCGTGATTCACTTCGGTTCAGGACAGGCAAACGTCCATGCACCATCGCTTCGGTCGCTTCCATGAGCTGTGCGAACGGTCGACGAAAGTTTCGTATCATCAGCCAGCAAAGCAACACGACAGTCAGCCCACCCAGCAATGAAAATGCGTAGGCCCAGTTCCGATAGCGGGTAAGCATGTGCAACAGATAGGTTTCCGATGCAGCAAACCACAGGTGAGGCATATTCTCTGCCGCCCCATTCAAATGGACCTCACGCAAATAGAAAGACCGCTTGCCATCAACAAGCATTTGTTTGTTCCTGTCGATCAGTAACCCCCGATAATCCGGGTTACTGCTCCACAATATGCGTCCATCACTCTCGAAAAATATCAGGTAGTCTTCGGACTTGCTTTCCTGCCGTTGCAGCCATCCGCTACCGAGAAGACGGGCCACTGCACTCGTTGCCAGAACCTGGTCCTGATAGGTGAGCGGCTGCGTTGCCACCATGACGGGACCATCGGGTGACAGGAACAGAAACTGCTCACGAACACGGCTGCCTTTCCGTTTACGCAAAGCATCAACCAAAGACGTGTATTCACCGCCATACAAGGCATCACCATCATTGGAAACAAGCACGTGCGCATCGGTCGGTAATGAGCTGAACTGGCGGTCATAGTATGACGCAAGACCTTCCTTGCTGGCCCCCAGCTCGATAATGATATACAGATATTCCTGCAGACGAA
>UOFM01000171.1_pt1 | contig 11695 bp, 10 predicted proteins | sample 1990071 | NCBI WGS metagenome assembly UOFM01 (sample SAMEA4728526, study PRJEB27164) | hydrothermal vent metagenome | biome: marine basaltic hydrothermal vent biome; feature: marine hydrothermal vent; material: mineral | place: Pacific Ocean | collected 2011-06-14/2011-07-23 | depth 1741 m
TGAAGGTCCGGTCTCGGTAATCATCTGGACTACGACACCCTGGACGCTGCCGGCTAACCGTGCCGTATCGCTCAACCCCGGGCTGGATTATGCATTGGTACAGGCTGACCTGGGGCGTGGTACAGAACGCCTGCTGTTCGCCGAGGCGCTACTGAAAGATGCCATGCTGCGCTACGACTGTGACAAGTATCAGGTAGTGGCCTATTGCAAGGGTGCGGATCTCGAACACCTGAAGCTCGCTCATCCCTTTTATGATCGTGAAGTGCCGGTGATTCTCGGAGACCATGTCACTACGGAAGCCGGTACCGGTGCGGTACATACTGCGCCCGGACACGGTCAGGATGACTATGTGGTTGGCCAGCGTTATGGCATACCGGTCGATAACCCGGTGGGCGCTAATGGGGTTTTTCTTGAAGACACTGAACTGTTTGCCGGCAAGCATGTATTTTCCGCCAACGATGATGTCATTGATGTGTTGAAAGCGAAGGGCATGTTGGTACATGTCGAGGCATTGCAACACAGCTACCCGCATTGCTGGCGCCACAAAACACCGATCATCTTCCGTGCGACACCGCAATGGTTTATCAGTATGGAACAGAAGGGTCTGCGCAAGGCTGCCTTGCGGGCTATCGGTGAGGTGGAGTGGTTGCCGGACTGGGGGAAGGCGCGTATCGAAGGTATGGTACAGGGCCGACCCGACTGGTGTGTGTCACGGCAGCGTACCTGGGGTGTGCCGATTGCATTGTTTACACATAAGCAGACGGGCGAACTACACCCGGATACAGCACGACTGATCGAGGAAGTTGCATTACGTGTGGAACGACAGGGTATCGATGCCTGGTTTGAAATGGATGCAGTCGAGCTGCTCGGTGACGAGGCCGCGCAGTATGACAAGGTTACCGATACACTGGATGTCTGGTTTGACTCCGGTACGACACACCAGTGCGTTCTGGAACGACGCAAGGAGCTGGGTTTCCCCGCAGACCTCTACCTGGAAGGCTCGGATCAGCATCGCGGCTGGTTTCAGTCCTCTTTGCTGACATCGGTAGCAATGCACGGCAAGGCACCTTATCGACAGGTGCTGACCCATGGGTTTACCGTGGATGCCAAAGGGCAGAAGATGTCCAAGTCGAAGGGCAATGTCGTGGCACCGCAAAAGATTGTTAACAGTCTGGGTGCCGATGTCCTGCGCCTCTGGGTGGCGGCGACGGATTACCGTAACGAAATGAATGTATCGGATGAAATCCTCAAGCGTACAGCAGATGCCTACCGGCGCATGCGTAATACGGCGCGTTTTCTGCTCGCCAATATCCACGGTTTTGACCCGCTACAGCATCTTTTGCCGGCAAAGGATATGTTGATGCTGGACCGCTGGGCCGTGGCACGTGCTGCGCAGCTGCAGGACGAGGTCACGCAGGCTTATGAATCTTACGAGTTTCACCACATTTACCAGAAAGTGCATAATTTCTGTGCCGGTGATCTGGGCGGTTTCTATCTTGATGTGATCAAGGATCGTCAGTACACCACGCAGCCGGACAGCGTGGCGCGGCGTTCGGCACAGACTGCGATGTATCATATTGTGGAAGCACTGGCGCGTTGGCTGGCGCCGATTCTGAGTTTTACCGCCGAGGAAATCTGGCGCAATCTGCCGGGTGAGCATGGCAAGTCTGTGTTGTTATCAACCTGGGCTGTGTTACCGGATATGTTCCCGGTCGATGATAAAGCCGCTGCACGTTTTGATATGGCCTACTGGCAGGATGTACTGACGGTGCGCGAGGCAGTCGGCAAAGAACTGGAAAAATTGCGTGTGGCGGGTGACATCGGTTCCTCGCTGGATGCCGAGGTGGATCTGTATTGTGATGATGTGTGGCTGGAGAAGCTTAATCGTCTTGAGGATGAGTTGCGTTTTGTCCTGATTACTTCCAGTGCGCACTTGCATGCAGCGGCTGAGCAGCCGACGGATACCGTGAGCGCAGACCTGGGTGGTACGAAGCTTGGTATTCTGGTGCGGCCATCAGCGTCTGCCAAGTGTGTGCGCTGCTGGCATCATCGTGAGGATGTAGGTTCCAGCAGCCGGCATCCTGAATTGTGTGGACGCTGTATTGAAAATATCGATGGTGACGGGGAGCTCCGGCGTTTTGCCTGACGCCGGAATATCGATATGGAAAAAGGATTGGGACTTGCCTTGCTGATTGTCGTGCTGGATCAGATAACCAAATTTCTGGCGGATAATCTCCTGACGTATGGCGAGCCGGTCGCCATTTTGCCCTTCTTTAATCTGACCTTGTTGTATAACCCGGGTGCGGCATTCAGTTTTTTGAGTGATGCATCAGGTTGGCAGCGCTGGTTTTTTGTTGTGATTTCCACCGCTGCAACGGTATTTTTGATCCTCTGGTTGCGTCGTCTGAAGTCCGGCCATTTGCTGCTCGCCATTGCGCTGTCACTGGTACTCGGTGGTGCAGTTGGAAACCTGATTGATCGCTTGTGGCTGGGTCATGTGGTGGATTTCATCCAGCTGTATTACAGGGGGTATTACTGGCCGGCATTCAATATTGCCGATTCGGCTATTTCAGTCGGTGCCGCCCTGCTGATCTGGGACAGCCTGTTTACGCGACGAGAGTCAGACTGATATGTCGATTTCCACAGGTTGCCGTGTCACGATGCACTATGCCCTGCGCCTGGCGGATGGCATGGAGGCTGATAGCAGTTTTGGTGAAGAGCCGGCCACCTTTGTGATGGGGGACGGGACGCTCGACGAAGGGCTGGAGCTTGCACTGTACGGGCTGCGCCCCGGTAGTCAGCAGACGTTAACGCTGATACCGGGACAGGCTTTTGGAGCGCGTCGTGAAGAGGCAATCCAATGGATGGATCGCGCTGTGTTTCCTGCCGATATATCGCCAGAGCCAGGACAAATCGTCGGCTTTTCCGATGAACATGAACAGGAAATTCCCGGCGCTGTACTTGAGGTGCTCGATGACCAGGTAAAGGTCGACTTCAATCACCCGTTGGCTGGCCGCGAGATTATCTTCGAGGTCGAGATTCTTGATGTGGAATACCCGCCACTTGATGAGGCGTAACGCGAGGAAACGTTCATGCAGGTATTACTGGCTAATCCACGCGGTTTTTGTGCAGGTGTGGACAGAGCAATTGATATCGTCGAGCGTGCATTAGAACTTTTCGATGCGCCGATCTATGTTCGCCACGAAGTGGTGCACAATCGCTACGTCGTCAGTAATTTGCGTGAGCGTGGCGCCGTATTCGTCGATGAACTCGATGAAGTTCCGGATAACGGAACGGTAATTTTCAGTGCGCATGGTGTATCGCGTGCTGTGCAGGAAGAAGCGCAGCGACGTGGTTTGCGAGTGTTTGACGCGACCTGTCCCCTGGTGACCAAGGTGCATATGGAAGTCGCGCGTTACAGCCGTGATGAGCGTGAGTGTATTCTGATCGGGCACGAGGGACACCCGGAAGTGGAAGGCACCATGGGCCAGTACGATACCTCCGCTGGTGGACAGATTTACCTGGTGGAAAATATTGATGATGTTGAACAGCTTGTTGTTCGTGATGGCACGCATCTCAGCTACGTTACGCAAACCACACTTTCGATGGATGATACTGCCCGGGTGATCGATGCATTGCGTTTACGTTTCCCCGATATCGAAGGACCGCGCAAGAATGATATTTGTTATGCCACCCAGAATCGCCAGGATGCCGTACGCCAACTGGCGGTACAGGTCGGTCTGTTGTTGGTGGTTGGTTCCCCGAACAGTTCCAACTCGAACCGCTTGCGTGAACTGGCCGAACAGCGTGGTGTGAAAGCTTATCTTATCGATGGACCTGACCAGATAGAACGTGACTGGCTACTGAATGGGGTGACGGTGGGCGTGACTGCTGGTGCATCAGCACCCGAAGTGCTGGTTCAGCAGGTGATTACCCGTCTGGAAGAATGGGGTGCGGCCGGCGTTCAGGAACTGGCCGGCCGCGAAGAAACGATTACTTTTGCGATGCCGAAGGCATTGCGTGTTGCACAGAAAAATGCCGCGACTGTGATTAAGAGTGAATGATTACCAACAGTCTGCAACCGTACCGGCACTGGCGCCTTTTAAACCCGTTTGAGTAATTGTCAGGTTGCCGCAGCTGTCACCAGCTTGTGGACCACTGGCAATCGGTGTTGCCGTTAGAATGTAGGTTGCGCCACCATTGGCTACCGCAGTCGCCAGGTTGTATGACGCAGGTCCATTACCATCAATAGGACACTGTGTGCTGAAAAGCCCGAGTCCAACCATGTCCCGATAGGCGCCGTTTTGAGTATAATCGCGCTCCATGGCATTGGTCAGCGATAAGAGCGCTGATTCGCAATCGGCGCGTTTGGTCTTATGCAACTGATTCTGGTATGACGGGTAAGCAATAGCGGCCAGAATTCCGACGATCGCCACCACAATCATCAGTTCAATGAGTGTAAAGCCTTTTTCGCCTTTGTCATGCATGTCCATTATCCTCGCAATATGTACGATCAGGGTGGCGTGTATTCTCAGTGCCGGGGTAATTTCAGTGGGAGACTTCCCTTCGGTAGCAGCCAGAGTTCATTGATGATGGTATTTCCATTCGAACTTTTATGAAGCTTGCAGCCAACGTTGTTTCCAGGGCGAAGGTTCTCCAGTGTCATGTATCGGCCCGTTGGTGTGTGAACAACTACACCTGGTATGACGTATAGCGGAATGTCACCTATATTGATCAGTCCTGATTCCAGGTTGATACTGTTTATAATGCCACTGTGTTCGAAAAAGTCCGGATAACCATGCGGCCGATTTTCCGCCAGTGCGGGCAGGCTGATTATCAGATAAGTTAACAGAAAAATGCTCGTTTTTTTAAACATAGTGGCTATCTCCGGCAGGAAAACTGTTTGTGTGTGCAGTGCTGACTCATGGGTTTAATTCTTCCCAGGACAGTCGACCGGTCTTATTGTTTTCCCTGTCAATTAAGGTGTCGTTGAAAGTGCCTGAAGCCGTTCCCGTATCCGAGCCTGATACATAGCGGCGGTTCCCCATAATGACAGGGCTGGTCGGCAGGCCCCCGGAAAATTGCTTGCCAACCGCTACGGCCTGGTTGCTGCTATCCGGCTGGTTGGCGGTTCCATCGCCATTGTCGCTGACCTTATCCAGCTGGTTGACGGTTCCATCGCCATCGATATCAAAGGTTGGTTCAGGCGGTGATCCCCCATTGATCCAGCTAACGGCCATTAAAAATCCGGAACCGCCACCGGTACAGGGGCTGGGGTTCGGGATCGTAGTGTTGAAGAAAACAAGATCGTCGCGTACCACTGGATCGGTAACGATCCGTTCACCCTGAATGATACTGAAATCAATACGCCAGCCCTTGTCAGTGCCTGAATAGTCCACCGCGTTGTTGGTGAGCAACCGGAAACTGCTGCTTGTTGAAGAATCAGACAGGGACTGGGAGACCAGGTCACTGACTGTGACGCCGCCATTTCCGTTGTTCCAGACACCGTAGAAGGTTTGTGTATTTATGTTGGAAATATCAGATGTTGTAACATATTGACCTGTACCGAACAGAACCAGCTCGTTCGGGAAGTTCGATGTGCTGGTCGGAACATCCGGGTTATCGATGACCATCGGCGTAGTCGTTATGGGTTGATTCGGTGAACCGTCAAAAAGCGGTATGGGAGTAGAGCCGGATTTGTTGGCGATATCCCATTGTGTAGTGTTCGTGCCGGACAGATCAAATTCCCACAAGTCACCTTTTATATCGCCGGCATAAACCCGATCAGCTGTACCATTTCCATCGCTGTCGATGACGGCAGGTGTTGACAAGCCATTTCGGCTGGTGGGGGTGCCGGATTGGGTGGACAGGGCAATGTAATCACCACTGCTCCAGGTACCGTCCAGGCCACCTTCCAGGAATACAATAAACAACTTGGCCTCTCCACTGCCGGTGTCATTATAGCCATTACCGAAAATTGCAGCCCACTTCCCGTTGTTCATAAGAACTATTGAGGGCTGACTGAAGGTAAAGCCAAGATCAGCATGAGTGAATTCCCACATAACCGTATTCTGTGGTGCACTGCCGCTCTCCGAGAAAGAAGTGGGTGATGTGACATCCAGAGCGTACAGTCCGCGCCCACCGGCGCGCAGGCCACCAAGCAGGATGCTTTTCCAGCTGGCGCTTCCACCGGTTGTTGTTTTGACGTAAGCGTCTGTGACTACTGCAGGCGCATCGACATAATAGCGGTGGTTGTAAGCGGGATCGCTCAGGTAATGCAAACCTTGAGTGATTGATGTTGAAAACAGCATGCCGGGGGCATAAGCCATGATTTCGGCGCCATCTGATGCGCTGAAACCGTGCAGCATACCGTCGTTGGCACCGACGTAGACGACCCCGGCGCGATTTTGCTGGCTGCTCACAAAGTCAGAATACTTATTGCCTGTAGTGCTTGGGAAGGGACTCGTGTCAGGCCAGTTGCCGTGTGGTGCGCCAACGAACACAGGGTCGGAATGGACAATATCTCCCAGCCTGCCAGCTCTGGCACGGAAGGTTTTACTGACAAAAGTATCGCTCCCATCCGAATAACTACAGGTTGTTGTGCTGTTGATCTCACAACCCCGGTCTCCACGCAGGTAACCCAAACGTGCCATGGCTGTGACATCATTGTCGGTTCCACCAGTGGTGTTGGCGCGCAGATCATTTTTCCCCAGTGTTGTGAGCGCACTCCACTGGAACGGGGTTCCATCCGTCCCGTTGTACGTCAGGATAGTCCTTGGGGAGCTGGAAAGATTTCGTCCGTCCAGAGTATCGGTAGCACTCCAGTTAATGGTTGGCTGGATAGCGCCAGTGACAGGATCGAGATTAATGGATTGCAGGTCACCCGACCACTTGTCACTACTGAAACGAGCGAAGTAGAGCACCGAATTTGTGTTGAGCGAGGTCGAGTTGAGCGCCACAGCAGATGCAGATCCGGTACGGCTGGCGATAGCAGTCAGTGCGCTCTGCAGGCCTGATGTCAGTTGCTGCGGGTTTTTTGCGCTCAGGAACTGGCCGCGTGAATTGTAAGATGCGTGCCAAAGATCGTCAATGCGCCGACCATCCTGGGTCTGGGTGGGATCCGGCCAGTTAAATCCGTTGCTCGCTGGATCGTCAACTGCCGGGTCTTTGGTGCCGGTAATGCCCAGTGCTACACCGAAGGTTACCAGGTGTTGGTGAGTAGCCTCATCAACACCGGTGATTATCGGCACCTTGTTGCTCAGATTGGTCTTCAGGTCATTTTCGTAATACTCCATGGCGACATCGGCCATCGTATTGCTTAAATTGTCTGCATAGGGCGCGCCATCGAACGCTGTATTGTCATCACCATCGGTATTGCCAACCCCCGGGTTGGCGCCATTCCAGAAACCATCCGTGATGACCACGTTAAAGTTTTGCTGGCATATACCACCGTCTTCTGCGGAAAGTATGGGAGAACTACTGCTTTTAAACAGGTCGCCGACACGCTTCAATGCCCCTCGGCCGGGTGTGCCTGGACAGGTATTGGATGTGCAGGGGATATTCTGGCCATAAACTGATTGCAACAGGGAAAGCTGATTGCTCTGCAAGCTCATAGTCGCGGCATTACTGATATTGCCGTTATTGTAGACATCAAGGCCCATACGTTTATTCGTTGTATCGTTGATCACCGTGCCCAGTGCATTTTTTGCAATGTATTTGCGCTTGCGATAATAGGTAAACCAGTTGGCAAAGTTCTTGATTTCTTCATTGTAGTTGCATATTGGTGGAGCCGCGCAGTCGCTACGGCTGGTGCTTCCGGTATAGGTAGGTGTGGAAGGAATAATCTGTACACGGGTATGCGCATCTGCTGCATCGACGACCCCGTCGATATCCGTATCAGTCCAGGTGTAGTACTCGGCCGGGAAGATGGTATCTGTGAACCAGCCGCCCCGTGACGGTGCATAGTTGGTAAAAGTAATCGAAGTGGTCAGGTTCAGCGTTGCACCATTCGGCTGGTTGGGGTCAACTGGTGCAGTAGCCGGCGTTGCATCCTGGTACAACGGATTGTTGCTGGCATCTACACCGGACCAGGGCGTGTAGGTCACAGCCGGGTTGTAGTACAGGGCGTTGAATACCGCATTGCGGTCGCGCCATGCACCGTTTACCGCATTATCGGACGGTGTAACATAGGGGTAACAGGTTGGGTTGCAGCCATCGTTGATGAACTGGATATCCAGCCCATTATTGGCTGTAGGCAGTATGTAGTAATTGCCGGTCCAGCCCCCAATATCCGGTAAGCCATTACTGGTTCCCGCCACCAGATTATCCCACTCCATACTGCCCGAGTCATCCAGCGTAAAGTAAACATTGGGTTCGACAGCGGTTGAAAGGAATAGCGGGCTTTGCGACAGCGTACCGGGAGCTGCTGACACAGGGGCCGCATGCTGGATCAATACAGTGACGAGTACCACGGTGATGGTGTAATTGATGCTATGTAATGTATTGGTCATGATATCTCGACCCCTTGGTTAAAAGATGCGGCCAAAATAGCTGCGCAGAATCACTTCAGTTGGTGCTGTCGCACTGGCTCCAACGGTGTTGCCGGTCCCTCGTGAAGTAACACGAAACACGATGACATCACTGCTGGCAACCTTTGACTTATAGCCATTACCGATATTCTTTGCGCCTGCCCCGCCTTTTATGTTGCCGTATCGCTTGATAAAATAGCGGGGAGAAACGCGGGTTCCAGGTACAGGTGTAGCCGTCGCTGAAAGTGCGTCGTCACTCCATACAGCCGTCTGTATGAAGTCCGGCTCAAGGTCGTTCAGACCAAAGAGGCCATTAGTACCATTGAATACGGACTGTGAAACTACGGTGTTGATAAACAGCTCCCCATCTCTCAGGCTGGATTCTGCCGCCTGGAATGCGCTCATACGATCACGCATGTTGCTGGTCATCTTTTCTTCCAGAGAAGTTCCACGCATGGAACTGACGCCAACCAGGGTAAGTATCAGCAGGAAAAAGAGGCTGAAAACAAGCACTATACCGGACTGTCGGTATAGGGGCGTAGACAGGTGTTTTATTTTCGGTTGTAACATAATTTTCTGATCCCGATTAGTTTCTAATTGCGATCGTAGTGGTGTAGACCTGGTGCAAGCGTCGGTCGGGTGCATTAAAAGTACCGCCTGCATATTGCAGTGACTGGGGAGTAGTGGTTACATTGTCTATATAGCTGTGAACCAGCAGGGAAACCCGAATGCTGACGACGTTATCCATTTTTGCTACTGATCCTGCAGGGACATAATAGTTTGCATAGTTATCATCATCGTTGTCTTCACCGTAGAGAACTTGCATATTTTCTATACCATCGACCAGTTCAAGGTTTGTCGTGCCATCGTTGCGGAACAGGGCCGGCTCACCGCTCCCGCCAATAGCAATGCTGTAGGTAATGCGCCTCATTCGGTAGAGAGTGGCATCCCCTGTGTAGATTTTTGACAGGCAGTGCGTGGTTCCACCACCGCAAGCGGTATTTTCATTGCCTGGTTGTGTGGAATTGCCTGTCGTGTGAACTACGGTGCCGTTAGTAGGGTCGGCGTTGGAGATCTGGAAGATGTCCCCAACACTGCAATCACTGACCAGGACAATGTCGCCCTGCTTGAGGTCGTTGCCAGGGGTGACGTTAAGATCGGCGGATGCCAGGACAGGGAATCCTCCAGCTGCATTTGGCAGAATCTGAAAACCTGTATTGAACGCTCCTGTCAGTGTCAGGCTATCCGCTGCTGCGCCGCCGCCATCTGTTCCAGTGACACCGGCATTCGATAAAAAATCCACATATTGCGCGCCACCACTGTCCAATAAGTCGTTAATGCCGGAAAACTGGGCGCAGCCCCAGAAGCCTGCCATGCGTGCGTCACGCATCAGAAAGTCCATGGCAAAGCGTGCATTCTCTTGTATACGCGAAGCAGCATCTGAAACCCGGTAAGTTTGTTTGCTGGCGGTCATGATCTGTACGACTCCGGCGAGCAGAATCAGGCTCAGGGTCAGTGCAACCATGATCTCAATAAGGGAAAGTCCTCGTTGTTTGTTCATGGCTGAAAACTCGTGGCAAACAAAGCGATATTTCCGGACCGGGTGTCATCCCACCACAGCTTGATGGCAAATAGCGGGCCAACACCATCGCAATGTGCATCAGCTATACCGGTTCCATCATTTGGGGTGCTGTCCAGGCAGACAAGGGCTTGACCGGAAGGAAGGCTGCTGCCGACATCACGTGTCCATTCAAACAGGTCGTTGCTGGCCAGGTCAGCGCTTGAACAGCCTGTTATTGTCGTGCAATTGACTTTGGCGACTGCAGGGGCGCCTGCACCCTGGTCATAGGAAGCGGACTGAACGCCGGGCAGGTTGGCGCGCATGCGCTCGGCTATATCATTCACAAGCAGGATAGACTGGCTGCGCATGTATGATTGCTGGTTATTTCGCAGGCTTGCAGCTTGCAAACCGGCAAGTCCCAACAAGCCGACGGAAAGTACAATGACGGCAACCAGGACTTCCACCATAGTGAATCCACGGGAAGATGCTGCTCTGAGTATCCCTGTCTGTTCAGTAAGCTTTGCCACACAAGTCTCCTGTTAACTGCTCTGCTTAGGGGCATGCCAGATTGGTTATGCTGGTACGACCAGCGTTGGAAATAGTGATTTGTCGACCTTGTTCACCAGTGCGGCTATCGCAAAGTGTCAGTGTCCCTGCGGCATCGACAAGCCCTATGCTGTTGTAGCGGAATTGTGATTTTACCGCGCTTGTCAGAGAGGCATTGCCTGCGAATGCTTCGTGCACCTGTATGATTTCATCGGCACTTATGTTGGTATCCCTGTCGTTGTCGGCCCAGACAATCCATCCAGCTGTCCAGTCTTGCCCTCCAGTGCATGTTGGTGGAGAACTGGCAAACGTTGTGCTGATGCAAAGCTCGGTATTGCGCTGGCGTTTTATCGCCTCGCTGCGCGCAAGCTGTATGGCACCGATAAAATCGTTGGCATGTGTAATCAGCCTGTTATTCATAACGAAGTTTTGCAGGTTTGGCACGCCGATGGTGACCAGAGTCGCTGCAATCGCCAGGGTGACCATCAGTTCTATCAATGTGAATCCGTTTTCGCTTTTCATGATGTGTACTTAACGTCAAATTATTGCCGTGGTAAATCGTATTCCGACCAGCGGATGGGGAATTGCGACGAACGGCATTTTTTCATTCGACAGGACAAAAAACGCCGCCTGCTCGCTTTATAGGGGCTTGGCAGGGAAAAACTTGACAGCAATCAGTATGGCCTGACTGTGTAATGTTCGGACTGGACGGGGCAGGCGATGAATCAGGGAGTGATTAATAGCCAGCGGGTATCGGATGCAGTGGGGTAAGTGCTTAATGACAAGGAAATAATTTCACTACGAGGTCTATCGGTATCTTTCCACTCAACCCGGATCATGGTGTTGTTCACGGTGTTTGCTGAGGATCGGGAGAGCTGGATATTATAAGTGCCAGAGGATGAAGGCAGGGATACGCTGTCGGAGAGGCTGGGTAAAACCCCGGATAGCCCGTAACTCCTCGTTTTTTCATAATAAACAGATTGAACCAGACGAGCGTAAGCCATATTCGACTGGTTCAGGCTGGCAATAGAGAGCCTGGCCTGTAGTTGCCCCAGTCCCA
>UOFM01000235.1_pt1 | contig 11602 bp, 5 predicted proteins | sample 1990071 | NCBI WGS metagenome assembly UOFM01 (sample SAMEA4728526, study PRJEB27164) | hydrothermal vent metagenome | biome: marine basaltic hydrothermal vent biome; feature: marine hydrothermal vent; material: mineral | place: Pacific Ocean | collected 2011-06-14/2011-07-23 | depth 1741 m
CGTTTCTTTGATATGACGGCTATCGACATGATCAGCGCCATCAGTGGCCGTGATCTGCGGACCGTCCGTGAATACATGCACTATATCGTAGTGGAACGTACGGTTATCTCGCTGCCGGCACCGGCCATTGATAACGAACGCTACACCTACATGCTGACTATCCGTCCGTTGATCCAGAAACAACAGAGTCGCTTTGAAGCCGATAATGACCTGACTCCGTTCCAGCTGGGCGGCATATTGATCGAGCTGGTTGATATCAGCACCTTCAAGACCCTGAACGATCTTCAGGTCAATCTCGTCGACCAGCTGAATGTGCGTCTGAGAGATGACCTGGAAGCACTGGTACTGGCCACGGACCTCCTGAGCGACGACAAGGGCACTGAAGACCAGCAATGGGTCAGGGAAATTATTACCAGCAAGGCCGACCACGCTACCCGGATATTTGAGGATGTACAGAAATACCTGTATTTCACCTTCGAAGATGCCAGCCTGGAATGCTACCCGATTGATGCACTGAAACCCCTGGCCTCCAGTATCGATGAAATATCGGAACTGGCCAGAAAAGCAGGGATTGAGTTGCACACTGAACAACCTGAATTATTGTGCTTCGTCATGGCTGCACCGCAGAGCCTGGTGGAAGTGTTCAATGACGTTATTCGTGTACTGATCCACGATGCCAGTTCCGGTAGCAAAATCCTTATCCGCGTCACTTCAACGGAGGGACGTGTGTGCTACCACTTTGAAAACACCGGTTTCGGGTTGCCACCGGAACGCTTGCATGAATACCTGCACGGTGACCTGTCCGTATCGGTCGATGAGTTCCGCGGTTTGCGCACAGCCAATCGCCGGGTGCAGTCCTGGGGCGGGGAGTTCAGTGCCGAAACCGAGCTGGGCAAGGGCATGTGTTTCGACATCTGTCTGAAGGGATTCCTGTGACCCGGGCCGTAACAAACAAGACCCGCATACTCGTCGCCGAAGATGACGGTATGGTGCGCCGCCTGCTCGCCGCCATTCTGGAAAAAGAGGGTCACCGTATTTTACAGGCGGAAAACGGTGTCGAAGCGCTGAAGCTTATCGACAGCGAACCGGTTGACGCCATTATCCTGGACCTGCTGATGCCGGTTATGGATGGCCTGAAATTTCTCCATGAATTACGCCAGGTCCGGCACATGGATATTCCGGTACTGGTATTGACCGCTTCACTGAACCCGGCCAACGGTAATGAGCAACGTGTCCTCGACGCCGGCGCTGACTGTGTGGCACGTAAACCTGTCAAGGCACCGGAGCTGTTGAAGCTGCTGCAACAGATACTGGACAAATGATCGACATTTTTCCTCTTCACCTGTTCCCCTCGGGAGGACTGTCAGGATCAGTCATCACCAGTGTCTGGGTCGGTGTCTTCGTTGTTGCATTCTTTAACCTGCGTTTTGGCTGGGTGCTGGCGGGCCTGGTGGTTCCCGGCTACCTGGTTCCGCTGCTGTTACTCAAACCCTGGTCTGTCGTCGCCATTGTTATCGAAGGTGCGGTGACCTACTTCCTGGTCTGGTTGTTTTCGGAATCACCCGGGCACAGGAACCGCTGGAGCAGCCTGTTCGGGCGGGACCGGTTTTTCGCCCTGATTGTTATCAGTGTGGTGGTACGCCTGGTGTTCGACGGGCTGGTTTTCCCGGGCATCGGCGACTGGCTGAACCGTCACTATCACCTCAATTTCGACTACGTCAACAACCTGCACAGCTTCGGCCTGATTGTGATTGCCTTGATCGCCAACCAGTTCTGGAAACCCGGTTTCAACCGCGGCATGATCAGTCTGGTTGTCACGGTCGGTGTCAGCTATGTCATCGTGCGTTATGGCCTGATGGAACTGACCAACTTCAGTCTTGGCAACGTGCAGTATGTCTACGAAGACCTGGCCAGTTCTATCCTGGCAAGCCCCAAGGCCTATATTATTATTATCTGTACTGCGCTCATCGCCTCGCGCATGAACCTGTACTATGGCTGGGAATACAACGGCATCCTGATCCCGTCGCTGCTGGCGCTGCAATGGTATGAGCCGAGCAAGATCATCATCACGTTTGTGGAAGCCTTTATTATTCTCGGTTTGTCTACACTGGTGATGCGCCTGCCGCGTTTCGCCCATGCCAATATCGAAGGCGCACGAAAACTGCTGCTGTTTTTCAATGTCGGCTTTGCCTACAAGTGGTTGCTGAGCCTGGTACTGGCGACCTGGTGGCCGGATATAAAAGTGTCGGATGCCTTTGCCTTCGGCTACCTGCTGTCCAGCCTGATGGCGATAAAAATGCACGACAAGATGATTGTCGGCATGCTGACCCGTTCAACCCTGCAAACCTCTCTGGTCTCGGTGTTATTCGCTACCGTCATTGGCTATGTGCTGATCTGGCTACCCACGCCGGAAAGTCTGTTCAATAAAAAAACCGTCGCCAGCATTACCGCACCTGACATTATTGAAGATGTTCACCTGGTCCCGTTATTAAGGCGGGAAAAGGTCAGCATCTACCAACGTCGTGATCCGGAAACCCTGGTGCGTCCCGACCTGGTGGAATTACGAGCTTTTGAAGCCGGGCTAAAACTGTTGCGACGCTATCGTAACAGCCACAAGGCGATCCACCTGGCGGAAGCAGAATATTCCCTTAAACAGGCCGGTTACTCGCTTCATATCGTACAGAACCGTTATATTTACCTCCAGGAAAAAACCGGTGGCCAGGGCCGCGGTGTTTATATTATCGACCTCAAAGCCGGTACTGACCTGTTACTGGAAGTCCCCGCCCCGGCTGAAGAGCGCTGGGCACTGGATGCCGGGGCCTGGCTGTTCACTCGCTTCGATGCACAGGCACTGGCCATCGCCGGTTCTTACCGCAATGCCGGAATAGGTGGCGTCAATGATGTGTTGCAGAGCCGACAGACCTTCTTTGCCGCGTTCCAGCGCCTGCTCAGCCGTGGTTCGGTACTACAGGTTCGGGGTTATACCGGTAACCGCCTGGAAGCAAAACAGGATAACCCGGTTCTTGAACAACCCTCCTCACTCTGGGTAAAAGGCACCCTGCCAGGCGGGCTTGACCTGAATTTCCTGGAGCGCAGCATTGGTGAAATTGATATCAACTGGCAACAGCCACCGGAAATTAACCGGCTCCGCGATATGGAATACCAGGGCTTTGCCGAACTGTTCCTGACACAGACTGACCAGCGCAAACTGCTGGCACAGTCCCTGGGTGAAGAAGAAACACTGGAAACCCAGATCAACGTACAAAGAATAGATGGCTACCTGCAACAATGGCTGCTGGAGAAAAAAGGACGCCTGGCGCGCCGGGGTACAGACCGCTACCGTCCACCTTCACCGGAGGAATTGCTGTACTTCGATGAAGAGATTATCACTCCGTTACTGCACTTGATCGATACCCTGCCGGATATCAATACACAGGAACAGAACGCAGCGTTGAACAGGATAGCCGCAGCCGCCAGGGCTATCGACTATCGACTGATCAAGTACCATCATCAACGCAGTGGAGAGGAATATCTGATTCTTGAAGAGCGTGAAGATATCAGAAAACGTCGTTACTGGGGAACCATCGTATTGCGCTTCGGGCCATCAGAGCAATACCTGGTACAGGTTCCGCGCCCCTTGTACGAACTCAACAGCTTTGAATACGCCGTATCGATGTTCGAACGTCTGCATGCGCGTGGCCTGGTGGTTGCCGGCGCTCACCCCTTTGCCAATCGCGACGGCAGTGCCGACACGGTTCGCATGGAGAATATTCCCAGCGTCTTCAACCTGGTGTCACAGGTTATTCTTCGGGAAACACCACCGGATGAACCTGAACTGATTATCCATTGCCGTGCCTTTGGTCTGCGCCCGATCGGGGAACAAACCGGCAGTGATGTTCTGCTGGCATTCAGTGATGGCATTATTCATGAACAACAGCTGCCTGCACTCGGGCTGCGCCTGCTGGATGCGCTGCGCGAAGACAGTCTTGCCTACCAGATTGTCGATGGTACGCCGGATACCGCCGGTTATGAAATCGGCGGGCTGCCACAGTCACTGTATGCAGCCAACCTGCCTGACAAGCATTTCCTCATTCTCTGGTTGTCACCCCTGTCACGCGACAGTTACCGGCAGCAGAGTGATAATCATCTGCAGGAAAAGCAGTTTCGCGCACTCAACATCCCTACCCTGAAGGATGACCTGACAGACTACCTGAAGAAACAGGCAACAGGGCGCACCAATATGCCGGATGAGTTACTGGCAGCGGTCCTTCATTACCAGCGCAATCACGATATCGTCAGCCTGCGTCAGCTACAGGTGCAATGGCCACACTGGCGCCTGCAGCGCCTGATCGACCTGGACTCACAACAGGCATTCCTCACGGTAGCGGATAAACATGGCGTGTTCCTGGTGAGCAACCTCAACCCAAGAAAACCCTTCCTGCAAATACGGGCGCCCCTGCATCCACTGTCGGAACAGCAGATCACAGCATTTATGGCAACACGTGCCGGACGACTGGTGTTCGGAGAGAAACCATGAGACTGCTGGGCCGCATGATGATGCTGTTATTGCTGCTGGCAGTGCTGCTACCGGTATTGCGCTATATCCCGAATATACCGGTATCCAAACCACAACCCCTGGCACAGGATGAACGCCTGCAACAATCCAGCGCCGCCATTGTCTACCGCCTGCAGCGCGATGACTGGCTGACGTTCAATCTGCCACGCTCTGGCGAGTCTTTCTACCGGGTGCTCACCAATGCAGATATTGCAAAAACGGCCGACGAGACAACCGCACCCTGGGGGTATGCCATCGAGTATCGATTACTGGATGAGTCGGGCACCGTGCTGGAAACGCGTAGTTATTACCACCGCACCCGTGTCAGTCGTACCGTTGATGAAAACGGACAACCGGGTGATATACCGGCCTTTTACCTGGCAGGTAACGAGAATCCGGCAGATGGTCGCGTGATGTTGCTGCGCACGGATGAATTCCCGACAGCCAACAGAATACAGCTGCGCCTGTATCAGGCAACTGCACCGGTCGAGGGTGCTGTGGTACGTCTGTATCAGCGCGAACGACTTCCGGATCACAAGCTGACCCACCGCTGGAACCGTATCAATGAAAACAAAAAGACCCGCCTGAGCCGTGGCAACGTCTACGGCAAGGAATGGCTGACGGTACGTGAACAACAGGCATTGTTGCGTTATCGCTGGGCACCGTTAGCACCTCAGGGTATCACCGGCGATGATAACCTTCGCCGTGTCCTGTATGTACAGGGTGATGGAGACAGTGTACAACCTTCCCGCTCGATACTGCCGGAAGGCCTGCTGGTCGAACCCGGCCATAATGGTACGATCCCGGTACCCTTGCCCGGTGGTTTATTGCACATGACACTGCAACGTATCGATAACAGCAGTGGCGGCAATCTGACATTCCGCTGGCAAGGTGAAAGTGATCGCTCGCGGTTCGAACGCCACATCAGCTTTGACGATATCAAGGCAGGACGTACGCTGGCTTTGCCTGCAGCCGGACTACTGGATATCAGCAGCGACCAGCCCGTGATTATCAGGGCCGAGCTGACCCGGGCAGATGGCACACGCCTGGATATCACACCGGACACGGCATTCCTTCGCGCCTACCGTGCCAGTACTGAACAATGGATAGACTTTCCGGTGGTTCATATCGGAAAACGCCGCACGCCGTTGCGAGTTGACTTTCGCCAGTTGATGACACAACCCGGTAGTGCCGACCTTGTTCTGCGCTACCGGTTACTGAACAGCGCAGGCGAAAATACTTTTGAGGGAAGCTGCCATGGTGAAGCCATTTCTTCGCTCTATGACCGGCTCTACGGTGAAACCGATGCTTTCACCCTGGTATCCGACAGTCTGCATTGTTACCTGCATGTGGCGGCAAATATCAATACAGTGCGGGTCAGACTTTCCTCGCCCGGACTGGTATCCGCTTATACCATTCCACCGGATCTGATCACCCGTGTCAGGGTGCCGGAGGATTACTACAGCTATGATCCTGAACAGCAACGATTGCCGGGCTGGTACGGTATTGCCCCGGCGAATGAAGAACAACTGATCCGCAGTCTGCGCATGCAACGCCTGGTCTGGCAACAACGACCTGCCGAGGATGACCCGGAAGTGCTGGCCGGCCGCTACCTGTGGGAAGAGTTTCACCCGGGTGGAAACTGGCGTGCGCGTTACCTGCTCAATCCGCGTGATGACCGGTTGCCATTACCGGATCGTGCACTGAAAGCCGTATTCCATGAAATCAATCCCGGGGAAACACAGCCCGTCACACTGGTCGCCGACCCCGGCAAGCGCTCTGTGCGCCCACGTCTGAGTTTTCTTCGTGCCGATAAAGCACCGCTCGATGTGCGAATATTCATTGATGACCGGCAACTGCTGGCGCGTGAAATACGCGGGCGTCGAGGTGAATTGCGCCTGCCGGATATCCCTGCCGGCAAGCACCGTGTACGCATCGCATCGGATACGCCGGTACGCTGGTTCATGAATCAGGTCAGGGCTGATACCCCGACCTGGATCAAACGCCTGGCGGTACGTATCGATCAGCACCCGCAAAGTTTTGTGTACCGCAAGCAACAACGTGATGAAATGCTCACCGGCCATCTGCAAGTCCCCCGGGATGAACAAAGCCCGGTACGTTTGCGGGTACGTATCAGTGGCCCGCGTCGCCATGGCATTATTGGCTCGGACGGCTGGTCACTGACAGACCGTGAGTTCCTGGTGACCCCTGACAACAGCCAGGAAATCCCGGTCCTTAACTCGCGCAAGGAAATGGTCGACAAGGGACAACGTATCTACATACCGTTGCGTTCAGACCTGGCCGCCGGCGACTATCGTATCAGCGTATGGCTGGAAGGCGCAGAAGCACAGGGTTATCTCAGCCTGTACCGGCTGACCCCGGGACTTCACGAACGCAGACAATTGTTCCGTGAGCGTATAGGCCGACTATGAACCTGTTTCGATCACTCACAAGCGGATTTTTTATCATGTCCTTACTGGCAGGCACCACGGCGGTTGCACAAAATCATGAACTGAAGGTGCTGTGGAAAGCGGCACGTGACGGACATTACCGCACACCCGGCAGTATCGAACTGCAACAGGCAACCGCACTGTTCAAACGTGAACTGGCAGGCGATCCCTCACCACAATTGCAACAGGCCTGGCGGACACTGGGCTGGCAACGGACAGACATCCCGCTTGCCGGCCATAGCTGCCAGGCGGTTTATGAGTTGCCTGGACGTCGTGAAGGCCGTGGTTTCTACCTCTTCTGCCCGCAGACCAACAGCCGCACAGCACTACAGGTACCCCATGCGTTCAAGGATCTGCATACCGGGTACATCGCGCTGTCGATGGCAAATAGCGCACGTTTTCGTGTTGTCGCATGGAATACCGTGCCACGCTATACCGAAGATGAAAAAGGGCGTCACGACGCTGACCTGGCCCACCTGCCGGAAAGTTATTTCACTGCACTGACGCGTGCGCTGGCAACCGATGACAACATCGACCATGTGATACAACTTCACGGTTTCTCCCGCCAGAAACGTACCGGTGATGCCAGGACGGCAACTATCATCCTGAGTAATGGCACGCGGCAACCCGACCAGACCTTGCGCAACCTGGCGGCCCGATTGCACAAAACACTCGACGTTGATACCCGGGTTTTCCCTTATGATATCCGCGAGCTTGGCGCACTCACTAACCGTCAGGGCAAGGTACTGCGCGAGACCGGGCAAAACAGCTTTATTCATATCGAGTTGAGTTCAGAAATACGCAAGCAGCTGCGTAATGATAAACAAGCCTGCCACGCCTTCCTGGACAGTCTGCCCGGTACGGGAGGAACGATACCGTGAGACACGGGCTGTTCCTGCTTCTATTCCTGCCGGTACTGGCTTGTGCCGGCACACCGGACCTGCGTGAAGTTGAGCTGCACCAGGCCTATGGTGTGACATTGCGCTGGGATAATGTGGAACAGACACCAGGCCGGGTAGCCGGTATCAAACCCCGGAAACCTCTCGGTGCAACATTGCATACGGTCCATCTGGCCCCCGGCCAGTGGGTTGAAGTCCGGTTATCCGCAGGCAGCCAGTTTCGTCTTCATCCCGTGAAGCCCGCCAGTAGTCCATTACCGTTGCAGTTCGAAACCTCGTCCGGCTCCGGCCTTTATGTGCAACAGCAGCCGGGTAATCTTCCCAATGGTGATTTGCTGCTGGACCCACAGGGAAGCACTCCCTGGCTGGTTCGTGTCAGCCTGGAGGCAAGTGCTGACCGTGATGTCGAATTTGCCCTGTTCAGTTCACGCCTGATTGAACTTCCGGCTGTCGAACCTTATCGTTACCGGCAGGATACCGGTCTCAGGGATGAACATGTCCGTTATGCCGGCGATCCTGGTGCGCAGCTGTTCAGCCACCTCCGCGCTGGTGAAACAATCGAACTCTCCGTCGAAGGACCGGTACGTTACCGACTGCAACAACGGCTGTTGCTGACAGGTAAAAACCACAGCCTGCGTCACTACCAGCTCCGCTATCGACTGGATGATGGTGTCATGCAGGTTGTTGATGCCAGTGTTTCAACGGCTCGCCGCAGACAGGTATTGCTCAATGGTGAACCGGTTTCCGCGAGCAACCTGCGCAACGACTATATCGGGATACCGGAAGGCCGGCATCGACTGCACCTGCAATTCAGTGAAGGCGTACTGTTACGTATTCTGAAATCCTTGCCGGATGATTACCTGCTGCCTGGCCTGAATGCACCAACACACCACTACCCGGCACCTGCGACCTCAGATGCCGGGTCGTTAACCCCGCAACAGCTACAATCGATACTGCAACCCGGAAACCCGTTGCAGACGGTTCAGCAATCCATTATGCGCATGATTGTTGATAATCGCCGCCGTGGTGGCGGACTGGTCGGCCCCATGACACTCATGGCTATTGCCCGCAGTCAACCGGATGCACCGGCACTGTTGAACGAAGCACAGGTACTGCTCAACCGTCACAGTTATTACGATGACCTGCTGCCTGCCACCACTCACGACAAAAGCCAACAGCGGCATTTCGCGCAACGCAGGATACGTGAAGCACAGGATGGTAACGATCATTACCTGCTGAATACTACCGAATCCGGTGAACTGGCGGACAAACTTGAAACGGCCTGGTTCACGGATCTCACTGACCAGGGCGAGATAGACTTCAACCTGCCTGACCGTCCGGCCGACAGCTTGCTGCGTATCGTTATTCTCGATCACACGCTACCCGCCAGATTGCAGCTGTACATGGATAATCAGCCACCCCTGCCACTGAGGCTCGACAACGCTTCAACGCCAGACCTCGTTCATTACCGGATAGATGCCAGCCGTGCCCTGGCGGCACAGGCTGTCCAGGCCGACCACGACAGCAGCTGGCAACTGCCCGTACAACAGACCCGACCGGCAGCAGTACTCGAAGTACCTCTGCCACGTAAGGTAAAAAATATTCGCATTCTGCGTGGCGATGATGGTCAACGCCCCGTGTCACTGGCATTGCAATACCGGACTGCCCGACCCTACCGCCTGTCAGACAGCAGCTATTTGCACTTGCTGGATGTGTTACGTAAAGAATCCGTATTACAGCCCTTGTGGCGGGCCTGCCTGACAAACATCGATACAGCACTGAACCCGGATGCAGCGCTACCGGGCCAACTGCTCGCCGGGCAAACCATCACAGAGAATGCACGAAGCGCTGCCCGTGCTGTCGTCAATCACTGGGTACCGCTACTGCGCTGGTTGCGTGCACGCCAGGAAAGTTACCGTGCCGGTATCGACACGGGGGAGCAACCTGCACGGCGCAACATCCCGACCCGCGAACTGAATGATATCCTCACCTCGGCTAAACGCGCCGAACGCGCCGGCCACTGGTTGCCCGCGCTGGAGAACTGGCGACGCCTGTCAGACAGCAAACAGGTGCAACACCGCCAGGCCGCATTGTCCGGCAGCGTGCACGCACTGTTGAAACTGGGTGAGTACCCGCTCGCTGAACGTCTGTTACGCGGCAGCTATTTGAGCGATACACCGTCAACCATGCAGACGCTGCGTTTCGATCAGGCATATACCTTGTACCGGCAGCAGAACAACAGCATTGCACTGGAAGGCCTGCTGGCCACAGAACTTTCCCGTTCACAAGATCCGCAACGGCTATCGGAACTGGTGGTACAGCTTGTCGATGCCGGACGTTTAAAGGAGGCACTAGGCGCCGGAATGCTGCTGCCCGCTGAAAACCGGCCCCACCATAAACTGCTCGCTGTCACCCTGAAACGGCATGCATGGGATACTTTCGAAGCGCTATTAACCGATATCGACAATGATGCCGAACGCGCCCTGTGGCAGGGTTACCGGGCCTGGGCGCTGGATGATCCGGAGTCCGCCCGACGGCACTGGAAAATGGCCGGTAGCGTCGGGGCAACGCTGCTGCAAAAAAGCCGCGAAGGACAACACCTTCTGACGGCCCTGCTGCACGGTGATAAACCTCAGCGTACGCTCGCCACCCAGCGGCTGGCAGAGTGGCTACCGCAACTGCCGGGGCCTACAGTCTGGCAACCTGCAACCGGGCGGCTAAGCGGCCACGCCGGTATGGCCTGGCTCTATTCACCCGGTCTCGATCTTGGTTTCAACACGCTACGTGCCCGACCGGGACAGCCTTTGCAATTGCGCATCGCCGGCCCGTTACGTCTGCGCTTTGATATTCAACCCCTGCATGACAAAGACCAGGATCTGCCGCTGGATGGCTGGCTACGGGTGCAGAGTGATACGCAAACCTGGATCAGCCCGTTTACCGGTAACCGCGCCTCAACAACCCTGCGCTGGCCGGGTAGCCAGCTGCGCCCCGGCCGGATAGAACGACGTGAACTGCAATTACCCGCCGGCATGCACCAATTGGAGATCAGTGGTATCGACCGTGAAATCCTGGTGCGGCTGTCAGTGGAAGCCCCCCTGCTTGACCTGAGTCTGTCACAACCTGCCAACCTGCCGGCCACACCTGCATCCGACTGGCGCCAGCTGGCCCGGGATACGACCTGCACTCGGGCAGACAAAAACGGATTCGTGGATTGTCAGGTGGATAAAATGCCGTTACCTGTTGCCGGTACATTGGAGCAGCAGGCAATAAACACGGAAGCACTCGCCGTTGAGCTGTCTGACACGGAAGGCAGTCAGTGGCACCACACCCGGCCGGCTCCGCTGAAATCCCTGTCACCGGTTCCACAACAAGGTGACCCTGCTTCCCATTTGCTGACACCTTACCAGACCATGGTATCGCGACTCTGGCAACTGGAAAAATCCGGCGCCGATGCCAATAACACCATTGCAGAGATGGAAGCGCTGACGAAGTCAGTACAACAACAGCCGCAGGCGTCTTTCATGCGCCCGTTGCTGAAACGTGCCACACGCGGTGCCGACTGGCAGGCTATGACAGTTAACTTTCGTATCTTGACCTTTTTCGGGGGCTGTTTTTTTTCTGAGGCCGTCATAGTGAAAATCCTTTAGAATTTTTTAAGGTGCTATTTATTGTTCTGCTTCTTATTTGACACTAATTTA
>UOFM01000204.1_pt1 | contig 11593 bp, 8 predicted proteins | sample 1990071 | NCBI WGS metagenome assembly UOFM01 (sample SAMEA4728526, study PRJEB27164) | hydrothermal vent metagenome | biome: marine basaltic hydrothermal vent biome; feature: marine hydrothermal vent; material: mineral | place: Pacific Ocean | collected 2011-06-14/2011-07-23 | depth 1741 m
TTAATCCGTTTCAGGACTCAGCTCGTCCACGCGGCATTCCTGTCAAGCCATTTCAGGCTGATCCAGTACCAGAACGTAATCGGTACCATCATTGCGAACCAGCTCCAGTCATCGATCAGGAACAGACTTACTATCCATTCATGATTAGCAAATAACCTGGACCAGGGAATGGTGTAGATGGAAAATATAATGCTGGCCCAAACCAGTAACAAGGCTCCTTTCCTCGTTGAAATACTCGAAAATGCGAGAAAAACCCATAGTGGCATTTTATCTGTCTTTTCCATTGTTCTCCCCTAAAGCAATTATATCCATCGCCTGACTCTGGATTTATATGTGTTAAAAGTTCCCGGAAATATTTTTTTAAGCGCTCTTTCTTCCGGAATAATCTGAAATATCGTCATGTACCAGACAAACAGAAATAAAACGACAAAATTTAATACACTCCCCAACCATATCGCCCAGGACAGCAGTACCAACAAAACACCGAGATACATCGGGTTTCTGGTCATACTATAAATCCCTGAACTAACCAGCTGTGTTGTCATTTCCGGCTTCGTGGGATTCACTGTCGTACTGGCGCGTCGAAATGATATCACCGCCAATATATTCGTTCCCAGCCCCAGGGCCAGTACTACCAGAGATAATGGCTCCATCAGGCCGGGTACTGTGACAGAAAGAATATCGGCTTTTGATATCCCCCACATTGTGGCTGCAAAAATTAACGCCAGTAACGGAGGTGGTATTTTTAATTCCATACTCAATGCAATAAGTGTAGTTATCGTGCGTCCATTTTGATGCAGGGACGAGGTGTGCTCAAGCCTCTTCCATCAACCCAAGATTACGCTCCTGGATCACCCGGATACGATCACGCAGCTTCGCGGCCTCCTCAAATTCCAGATCCCGGGCATGCTGGTGCATCTGCTTTTCCAGTTTTTTCACTTCTTTTGCCAGTTTATCGGGCGACAGGCTGGCGTACTCGGCAACTTCTTCCGCGATCTCGGCGAACTTCTTCACACCGCCTGCCCCGGAGGCGTAGGCTCCTTCCATAATATCGGCAACCGCCTTCTTGATAGTCGTTGGAGTGATGTCGTGTTCCTCATTGTAGGCCATCTGTTTTGCCCGCCGGCGCTCGGTTTCACTGATGGCACGTTCCATGGAGCCGGTGATTTTGTCGGCGTACAGGATAGCCTTGCCACGAACGTTCCGTGCGGCACGGCCGATGGTCTGAATCAGCGAACGGTCAGAACGCAGGAAACCTTCCTTGTCCGCATCCAGAATCGCCACCAGCGACACTTCGGGCATGTCCAGCCCCTCGCGCAGCAGGTTGATACCCACCAGCACATCAAACTTTCCGAGACGCAGGTCACGGATGATTTCCACACGCTCTACAGTTTCAATATCAGAATGCAGGTAACGGATACGGACATCGTGCTCACCCAGGTACTCTGTCAGGTCTTCTGCCATACGTTTAGTCAACGTGGTAATCAGTACGCGCTCGCTCACCGCAGCGCGTTTGCGAATCTCTGACAGTACATCATCAACTTGTGTGCCAGCGGGCCGCACTTCAAGTTCCGGGTCCAGCAGGCCGGTGGGGCGCACCACCTGTTCCACGATCTGCCCTGCGTGCTCTCCCTCGTATTTTCCGGGTGTGGCAGAAACAAAGATCGACTGGGGAATTAATCGCTCGTATTCATCGAATCGCAGAGGCCGGTTATCCAGTGCAGATGGCAGGCGGAAACCGTATGCCACCAGTGTTTCCTTGCGCGAACGATCACCCTTGTACATACCACCCAGTTGCGGAATGGTGACATGCGACTCATCCACCACCACCAGTGCGTCGTCCGGCAGATACTCCAGCAGGGTCGGTGGCGGCTCGCCGGTCTTTCGTCCGGACAGGTAGCGAGAGTAATTCTCGATCCCCGAGCAATAACCCAGCTCGATCATCATTTCGATATCGAAGCGGACGCGTTGTTCCAGGCGCTGCACTTCAACCAGCTTGTCGTCATGGCGCAACTGTTCCAGACGTCCGGCCAGTTCTTCCTTGATCTCATCGATACAGTCCAGCAGCGTCTGGCGTGGCGTGACGTAGTGACTCTTGGGATAAATGGTCAGGCGTGGCACACGACGCAATACCTCGCCGGTAAGCGGATCGAAATAGGACAGGTTTTCAATTTCATCATCGAACAGCTCGATGCGCACAGCTTCGCGATCTGATTCCGCCGGGTGAATATCGATTACCTCACCACGCACCCGGTAGGTGGCACGCGATAATTCAACATCGTTACGGGTGTACTGGAGTTCAGCCAGACGCCGCAACAGTTTGCGCTGATCAATACGATCACCTCGATCCAGGTGCAGGACCATACTCAGGTAGGAACGCGGATCACCCAGGCCATAAATCGCCGAAACCGTAGCGACCAGGACCGTATCACGTCGTTCCAGCAATGCCTTGGTCGCGGACAGGCGCATTTGTTCGATGTGATCATTAACCGAGGCATCCTTCTCGATGAAGGTATCCGACGACGGCACATAGGCTTCCGGCTGGTAATAATCGTAATATGAAACGAAATACTCCACTGCGTTATGCGGGAAAAATGTCTTCATTTCCCCATACAGCTGTGCCGCCAGCGTTTTGTTCGGTGCCAGAATCAGCGTGGGACGCTGCACCTGCTGCATCACATTGGCTATGGTGAACGTCTTGCCGGAGCCTGTGACACCCAGCAGCGTCTGGTGGGCCAGACCATCGTTCAGCCCCTCGATAAGGCTCGCGATCGCCTCCGGCTGGTCGCCGGCCGGGGTCATGTCTGTTACCAGCTGAAATTCTTTGCTCACGGGGATTAAGTAATGCGCCAGGTTTCAGTATCATGGGCTACTATCATGCAGCCATTGTTAATAAAAGGATCAACGGAGTGAACGACATCACCCTGTCACATCGCGTGCAACGGGTTAAGCCCTCACCCACACTCGCCGTTACCGCCCGCGCCGCCGAACTGCGTGCCGCCGGCAAGGACATTATCGGCCTGGGCGCCGGTGAGCCGGACTTCGACACCCCCGAGCACATCAAGGAAGCCGCAATCCAGGCGATCCGTTCCGGTGCCGCCACCCGCTACACGGCAGTGGACGGTACAGCGGAACTCAAAAGCGCCATTATAAACAAGTTTCAGCGTGATAATGGACTGACATATGCAGCAGACCAGATTCTGGTGTCATGTGGCGGCAAACAGAGCTTTTATAACCTGTGCCAGGCACTGCTCAACCCGGGCGATGAAGTCATTATTCCGGCCCCCTACTGGGTTTCCTACCCGGATATGGTGCGACTGGCCGATGGTGAGCCGGTCATTGTGCGTGCCGGTCTGGATCAGCGCTTCAAAATCACCCCGGAGCAGCTGGAAGCCGCTATCACACCCAGAACGCGGCTGTTTGTGATTAACAGCCCGTCCAACCCCACAGGGGTTGCCTACAGCCGCGCCGAACTGGAAGCACTGGCCGCCGTACTGCTGAGAAACCCGCAGATACTGGTCGCCACCGACGACATGTACGAGCACATTCTGTGGTCTGATGAACCGTTCGTGAACATCGTCAATGTGGCTGAAGAACTGATTCCTCACACTATTGTGCTGAATGGCGTCTCCAAGGCCTATGCCATGACAGGCTGGCGCATCGGCTATGCAGGCGGCCCGAAACCGCTGATCCAGGCGATGAAGAAAATCCAGTCACAGAGCACCTCGAACCCCGCCGCTGTCTCGCAGGCGGCAGCGTGTGAAGCGCTGGAGGGTGACCAGTCGTGCATTGCCCCCATGCTGGCCGCCTTCCACGAACGGCATGATTACGTGGTTGCCGCGCTGAATGCCCTGGAGGGTGTGCGCTGTGCCGAGGCAGATGGCACGTTTTACGCGTTCCCCGATCTCAGCGCCGTTATCGAACGGCTTGACGGTATTGACGATGATGTTGGACTGGCAGAACACCTGCTGAGCACGGCTGGTGTGGCGCTGGTACCGGGTTCTGCCTTTGGGGCACCCGGTTACCTGCGCCTGTCCTTTGCCACTGGCATGGACACGCTGAAAGAGGCGCTGGGCCGTATCGCAAAGGCGCTTGAAAGCTGATTCACGTGGTTGACCGGCCGGGGGCAGTTCCGTATCATCCCCGGCTTCGCGAAACGCGATTCCCCGGTAGCTCAGTTGGTAGAGCGGGTGACTGTTAATCACTAGGTCGGCAGTTCGAGCCTGTCCCGGGGAGCCATCTACAAGAAAGGCCAGTGGATCTCTGCTGGCCTTTTTTATTGCTGCTTGCGCAAGCCTGTCTGTTGGTACTCGCGGACAACACCCTTCCCGTCCACACACGATACCTTGCTGGCACCGCTGAGTTTACAACTCATCGAATAGGCGGTTATCTGCCAGCCGTTATCACTTGATTCCGGACGCTGACCGTTGCGCCCTGCCACATCAGAACCGACCAGTTTGACCAGCGTGCGATACGACATCTCAAAAAGACCTTGCGAGGAAAAATTACTCAAAGTTGTCTCCACCTTGTATAGCGCAAGGCCGTACCGGGTTTTGACATTCTGCGGAACACTCTTGCAACTGACCGTGTCACCTTGCCTGTTGCAAAAGGTCGTATCGGAAGGCAGCAGAGAAGCCGGTTTTCCGTGACTGCTCCAGTGCCCATCCAGAAGGGTGGCAATGATTTCTTTAGCCGTCAGCCGTTGTTTTTTTTTAACCGGGGCCTGAGCCGGAGCCGGTGGACTCACCAGCTTTGATGCGGCTCCGGGCTGTACCTTTTCCCGGGCCTGACGTGCTGCAAGGCGTTGCCCGGCTTCTTCCTTCAACTGTGCAAGTTGTGTCCTTATGCTGGAGACATCGGGTCTGGAGCGCCGTGCTGCGGGCTGAGGTGGCCTGGTTGACGCCCCGGACTTGTCTGGCGTTGCAGCCTCGGCCGACTCGGATGACTTTGGTTGCGGTACTGGATTTTGGCGTATACCGGAATCCAGTGGCTTCAATGCGCTGGATTCCGGTTCAGGCGGTATTTTTTGCTCTGCCTGCACGGCTGGTTTGACTGGAACCGCTGTGGCAAGTTGCTCCGGAACCTTGTTGGTCGTTACTGGCTCAGCTTCTTTTTCAGGTCGGCCAGGAACCTGGGCCTCGACAACTTCAACAGGCTTGCTGGCTACCTCTGGCAACGTTTCTGTGGGAGGCGGTTCGACGTCAACAACCTTGTCATCAGATTTCGGGGGGGGCTTTACCAGGGGTTTTTCTGCATCGGCCTCAGTAGGCGGCGGTGCCGGTCTGGCAGTAGATGGATTTTCTTCCGTTGGTTCAATTTCCGTTGGTTCAATTTTTGTGCTTTCTGCTTCACGTCGGATCGCCTGTAACGGCTCTGGCTGGAGTTGTGTAACAACTTCAGCCGGCTGGCTGTCTGGCCTTTCAACCTGGCGTTTTTCCTCAACCGGTTCACGTAGCAGGTACACAGCCCCGATCAGGATAACCGCGATCAACACCAGGCTTTTTACATCCCCCTTCTTTATCAGTCGGGCTAATGGGCCGGAGGTCGATCTGGGCGGCACTGGCCGTTCCATGCTGGCCGGACGTCTCCTCGCTTCCGCTGCGGGTGGCGGTGGCGGTCTCTGTGGAGAAACTGCCGAGACGCCGGCCTCAGTTCGAGATGGCTTTCGAGACTGTGACGTATTGCGACTGTCGGGGAACGGTGTCGGGGCGTCGCTTTTATCTGGCGTGACACCGCTGACCGTCGTATTCCGTGGAGCATCTTCACGGGGTTTATTTGCGTGTGTCGGCTCGGGCGCTTTGACAGTATCAGGATTGTCACGAGGAAGGCTGCGTGAACGCTCGGCTTCCCCTGATTCTATCGCTATCGTCATGTCAGCTTCGCTGACCAATGGCTCGGGGGATAACAGGAATTCTTCTATCAGCCCCTTGATGACATCGTTCGTATTATCAGCATTAAAGCTGTGCTTTTCTTCCAGACCACCCTGCAGAAACAGGCGATTGGTAATCAGGTTGATGCGACGGGGTACGCCGCCGCTGTAGCGATAAATCCCGCGCAAGGCCCCTTCATCAATCGAGGGGTCGCCTTTCCAGCCCACCCGGCTAAGCCTGTGCTCAATGTAGTCGATGGTTTCATCAAAGCTCAACGCTTCCAGCGAGGTGGCCGCCACCAGCCGCTGGTGAAGGTGCTCCATTCCCGGCGCGCTGATCAGTTCCAGCAGCTGTTCCTGCCCTACCAGAAAAATCTGTAACAGCAACTGGTACTGGTATTGCAAATTCGCCAGTAGTCGCAATTCTTCCAGGGCACCTTTGGACAACCCCTGGGCCTCATCGACAATGAGAATGGCACGCTGGCCGTCACGAATTTTGCGCACCAGGAAAGATTCTATTTCAGCCAGCAGGCTGGCCTTGCTGGCATCTTTGGGGTGCAGGTCAAACGAGCCGGCCACCATCTGCAACAAATCGCGGGACTCGAGCTGGGTGCTGGTCAGTGTCGCCACCTGGACTTTTTCCCGATCCAGCTCTGCCAGGATTTCGCTGATCAGGGTAGTCTTGCCGGTTCCCGGCGCCCCGGTGATGGCAATAAAACCCTCACCCTGAAAAATGGCATATTCAAGATACGCCTTGGCATTGGCATAACTTTCGTGATGCAGGGAGAAACGGTGATCAGGCCCCAGTCGGAAGGGTTCGCCGGACAGACCGTAATAGTTTCTGTATACATCGAGCATTTAAGTCAGCGAAATCCTGAATGGGTAGACTGTGCTGTAGCAAATTATTGCAACCTTTGGATCATACATCAAAAAATTACCTTCAGTTTCATCGGCAGGAAGCCCTGATCCCGGAGATTTATTGTTAAATAGCGCTTGACTTAACCCCCTCCATTCCCGATTCTTGGGCGCATCGACAGGCATCAGCCGACTGCAGACCAGCCAGGGAGCCATAGCGTGACCAAAAACCCCGTATTCCAGTTTGTGATCTGGGCACTTTTTCTCAATTTTCCTGCTTACGCACAGGAAGCGATTCAGATCGAAATTGACAGCGCACCGGTCGAAGTCGAGATCAAACCCCCACCCGCACCGGTGAAACCGCCTGAACCGGCACCACCCAAACAGACCCGCAAAGAGAAAAAAGAGAAAGTCGCGGAAAGCGAGTCTGGCGGCTATGGGGTAGCCATCGGGATCGGAGCGCTGGTGGCAGGTGCACTGGCAGCACTGGGAGGCGGTGGTGGCGGTTCCGGTGGCGGAAACTCAACACCCCAGCACTAGATTAAGTAGCAGACTCGTTTACTGTGTCACGTTTGATTCGTACGGCGTTCAGTATCAACGCCAGGGTAATCCCGAGTACCAGCCCGAGAATTGTTGACATAACAAGCATCACCAGCCATCTGACGTTGAACGGTTCTTCGGGCGCTGTAGCCGGATCAATGACCTTGAAGGCATAAGCCTCGTTGATATTGGCGAAGATGATTTTCTTCATTTCAGACTCAATCAACTGATGCAACACCTGCTGTAATTCAACCACACTGGTTTGACCGAGCTGTTTCTGAAGGTAGGCTATGGCCTGATTTGATGCGTCAACGGTCTGCTGACGCAGATCCCGGTTGACGCTGGAGACCAGTTTGTTGGCCCATTGTGCTGCAACATCGGGATCTTTCCATTCAATCGACAAGGTCACCAGACCGGTACTCCGGTCTTCACGGATGTGCCGGATACGCTTATCGAATACCTTGTAGCTATCCCATAAGGTTGGTATTTCTGTGTTATCAGAGTCATTCCAACGTTTATTTTTTTCATCCCAGCGATCAGAAAACAGAATCCTGTCCAGCTTGTTATTCCTGATAAACTCTTCGTTGAACCGGCGGGATTTCAGTGTCGCGAGAGATTCGCTTTTTTTATCGCCACGATTCAGGTTGACGCCAGCCAGTGCTGCTATGCTGCCAAATGCTGCCAGAGACTGCGGGTAACGGTTATTTCCGTTCTGATCTGTTACCGGCGCAAGTAGTACTTCGGCGCGGTATAGAGGCACCTCCAACCACAACGTCAGGCCGGCCAGCATAATGGCTGACAAAGTAACACCAAGCACCAGCATCCAGTACTTGCTGATAACCCGCCAGAGATCAAGGAGGCTGATTTCAGCTTCATCGACATAAATGCTCGTCTTGTCACCCTGCACAGAAACAGGTGTAACGCTTGGCAATTCCGTACCTGCGCCTTTACGCTTGCTCTCCGGGATTTTGTTTCTGGCGTACATACTGGCTCTAAAATATTCCTATCGCATTGGCGCTGGCAGCTGTAATTGCCAACTGGTAAATGATCTGGCTCACATTGGTCCACATCGTAATCGGACGTACGCTTTCAACATCCAGTGGTACTACAATCGTGTCACCCGGTTTTATATTGCTGCCGCTCATGCCTTGATACCAGCTCTTTCCAGCCTCAACGCTGCCGTCAGCACGAATCACATAGGTGCGCCGGGTGTCTGCTTTACTGGTTGCGCCACCACTCATGTTGATATACCGGTCACGATCCAGTCCTTTGGCATACAAGTGCGAGGTGGGATAAAACACTTCGCCCGTTACAGTCACTTCCTGTGTAATCGGGGGAATATAAAGCCTGTCACCATCGGCGAGCGTTACATCATAATCACTACGCCTGCCATCCCGGGTATCCTTCACCAGCTTTGGCAGATTAATGACCAGCCGCCCGATGGGTTCAATGGAGCGTAACTGCTCACCCAGTTCACGGACAACATCCAGTGAACCGGTATTACCGTCTTTTTCCTGCGCCAGTTTGAGTGACACTGCAGCAAGATCGGATTCCAGCCGGCGGGACATTTCATCGATACGTTGACGCTCGCGTTTTCTCAATTCCTCTCTGAGGAACACCGCACCCTGCGGGAATGCCATGTCAGTAAATCCACCTGCACGCTCCAGCAGTTTGCTGAGTTGTTCTCCACGCGCAATGGGATAAGTGCCCGGGAAACGAACTTCGCCCCTGATTTCTACCGTCCCTGCTGTAGCCCATTCAGGCAGACGTTTTATACTGAGAACATCGTGGGGTTGCAGAACAAAATCGGCATCGTTTTCACCCTTCAGTATCCTTGCGAGATCGACGTCCACATGTGCAATCTCACGGTAACTGCCGTCGATCACAGCATAACGTGTCAGCTCGGCGCCGAGCGCATAAGCTGCTTCGGCCAGCCCGCCACCGGCTCGAACCAGGTCACTGACCTTCATGGGCGTTTCGAGTGGGTAATTACCAGGATGGCGTACAACGCCGCCTATACGTACCGTACGTGCCGGCTGCCGGAAACTGGCTTGCTGTTCAAGCAGTTCGACCAACTCATCAACTGCCTCACGACGATCTTCACTGGCACCGAAAACGATCACTTCATCGCGTGACTGAAGCTGGATATTGTCCTTCGACTGAGGGTGCTGCAATGCCTGTCCCAGGCGGACAGAAAGGATATCAATCCGCTGATCCGGCATCAATTCACGTCGAATCAGGGCGTAACCGAGGTCGGGGCGTGGCAACAGATCATCCTTGATGGAATGAACCAGGTCTGACAGACGCATACCCGGGTGCCACTGGTAGCCACCCGGCCGATTAACGTGGCCTGACAACAAGACAATATCTTCCATTTTTTCCAGAATGGAAAAGACGTGAAGTGTGTCGCCAGCCTGCACTTTGGTTGCAAGTACCGATTTGTCGCTGAGGTCCACGTCCACCAGCGTACGTTCGCCACGCGCATTGATACGATCAATCTGTGAGGCCTGCGGATAAGCCGTAGGCAACAGTCCGCCAGACAACTCCAGCAGTTGCTGAATATTTCGTTCATGTTTGAGTTCGTAAATGGCCGGCCGTCGCACTTCACCCGCCACACCCACGGTACGCCTGAGTGGTGGCACAAAAATCACATCACCGGGCTGGAGACGGACATCATTGCCGGTATCGCCATGTAACAGCAGGTCGTACAAATCCAGGCGAGTGACCACCTTGCCACGGCGTTTCAACTGAATATGGCGTAAGGAACCAATCGCATTGACGCCACCACTCACGAACAGTGCGTTGGTCATGGTCGACAGGGCACTGACCGTATAGGAGCCGGGCTGATTGACATCCCCTAAGATAAAAACACGGATTGACCGCAATGCGCCCAGGGTGATAACCGCCTGTTCACCGATCATCTGCTTTTCTATCTGGGTCTTGAGGACAGTCTGCATTTCCCGGAACGTCATCCCTGCCACCGAGATCGGCCCGAGTTTGGGGAAGTGCAGGCGGCCCTCCCGGGAAACAACCAGACTGTACTCGGCATTTGACTTGCCAAATAACTGGATTTTTACCGTATCTCCAGGACCCAGTACATAATCAACATCGATGGGGATATCTGTTGCCGGCGCAAAAGTGGTAGGTACGCCTGCAAACAGGTCATAGCCAAACGGCTTCAGGGGAGGCCAGGGGTTTTCGGTCTCGTCATCGACAGCATTTGTCACATTTGTGCTGTTCTGGTCTGTTTCCGGCCTGTCATCAGACACCGAAGGCAATGGCATAACCAGCCGTGGCTCCTCCAGAGCAGGCTCTTCTACCCGCCCGATTTTTTCCTGCCCGATAACGTCCATCACCCGGGCCTGCTGCTCGGGCGTCAGTTGCTCAAAACGCTGCATCTGCTCTGCGGTGAACGTTTGTGCGGCCGAGATTGTTACCAGGCAAAGCATCAGAATAATGCCGACAAGGCGGAGTACAAGACCGGATTGTTGATTTATTGTCATGCGCATTTTCGTTATATGGCTAATCATTGGCCCAATTGCCCGGCGACGCCATCACCGGGAGCATCCAGCATGAGTGTACGTTCGGTCATAGTGTACAGATCACCGGGTGAAACCACCATTTGCCCGACATCCCGCGCCCAGGGCGCGAGTGAGAATTCACTGCGCGCCCGGGTATCCCGCGTCAACATGGGACCCAGTGGGATCGACATAAAGATTCCTTTATCAAAATACGGCGAGCCAGGTCTGCCTGGCGGGGTAATATCGTTCCCGTCCGTGCGGGTGTACCAGGCGCCAAAAGTGACCCCTGAGCGGAAGCGCCGCTTCAGCTCAAAACGGACACCACGGTCTTTGGCCAGGAATCGGCCTGCACGTGCGGTCGCCGTCAAACCCCAGACCGGGAGACGGTAATGCAACGCCCCCAGCATCGTGACTGTACTGTAATCCCTGAATGCGAACTCCCGTTCCGGGTCACGTTGCCGCAGCCAGTCGACCGACAGATCCACCGCCCAGTCACCTCGTTTGGGCAAGTACAACACCTGTCCTCCAGCACCGGCAAACATCATTTCGTAGACACCTGCACTCAGGCGGGCATAGACCTGTTTTTTGGGTTGCAGATACTGGTTAACCAGCATGCGTGTCAGTTTAAGCCGACTGCTTTGAAGATACAGTGCAATATCGGAACGTACATGCGGCAAGAGGCTGTTATTGGATTCCCGCGAAACCTTGCTGACATCTTCGTACCATATGAGTTCTGCGCCCGTTTCAAAAAACAGACCACGATAAAGCTGGCGGGTATAGTTCGCACTCGCAAACAGATTGAAGCGTG
>UOFM01000240.1_pt1 | contig 11505 bp, 9 predicted proteins | sample 1990071 | NCBI WGS metagenome assembly UOFM01 (sample SAMEA4728526, study PRJEB27164) | hydrothermal vent metagenome | biome: marine basaltic hydrothermal vent biome; feature: marine hydrothermal vent; material: mineral | place: Pacific Ocean | collected 2011-06-14/2011-07-23 | depth 1741 m
CCAATAACAAGCGCGTCGACCGGGTTGTAGCCAAACAGCAGTGCAGTGATACCGCCCAGCAGTGCAAACAGCAGCGAGCTGCCCACTGTCACGAATGTTGCCTTGCCGAGCTGGTGCCACAGGTCCTGGGGGTGAAGGTTCAGGCCCAGCAGAAAGAGCAGAAATACGATGCCGACATGTGACAGGTCACGCAGCATCTCAACGTCCTTGACCAGGCCAAGTGCGGATGGCCCCATGAGCATACCGAGCAGAATGTACGCCACCAGCATGGACTGGCGTGCATACAGGGCGGCCGTGGCCAGTACAGCGGCACCGGTAAAAATCAGGAATACCGAGAAAACGATGGATTGATCCAAAAGTACAGCACTCCATCTGATTCGAGTCTGAAGCCTAGCATAATTGTACCGTGTATTTTTTGAGTCACCGGGAGCGAAACGGTATGCTGAGCACCATTTCGGTGTCGGATGGCAGGAATCCATGAGAAAAATTCAAGGTATGGCGCGTGTTGTATACACCGTCTTGCTGGCGGCCAGTGCCATGTTGTCTCTCGGGCCAGGCACCACGCTGGCGCGCAGTCTGGAAAAGCCTGTTGTTGTCGCCGAGGCAGCCATGCGTTTGCTGGCGCCCATTGACTACTATACGGGTACTGTCATCAGTCGTGAGCAGGCGCGGCTTGCAGCAGAAGTCAGTGGCAGGTTGTTGTGGGTGGCAGAGATTGGTGATTCCATCGAAACGGGTGGCGTGGTTGCCCGTATCGATGATGAGTTGTTGCGCGAGGATCACATCGAGCGTGAGGCCGATGTTGCGCGTATCCAGGCCAGGCTTGAATTCCTCAAGCTGGATGCGGCGCGTTTGCAGAAATTGGCACGCAGCAACAATGCGGCACAGAGCCAGCTTGAACAGGTGGACTCTGATCGACTGGCAGCAAGAAGCGAACTCAAGGCAGCACAGGCCCGGGAACGTCGTAGCGCGGCATTGCTGGAGCGCACCCGGTTACGCGCTTCTTTTTCCGGCATTGTGACCGAGCGCCTGTTGTACGCCGGTGAATGGGCTAGTGAAGGTGCCGCCGTTGTCGCCATGACCGATCCCTTGCATCTCGAAATCCAGGGCTGGGTGTCAGTTTCGGCGCTGCCTTTTCTCAAACCACAGAGACCAGTGAGTTTTGAATATAACGGAGACGTTTTCGAAGGACGGGTACGGACGCTGGTGCCGGTCGGTGATACGCGCTCAAGGCTTTACGAACTGCGTGTCAGCTTGCCGGAAGGCGCCTGGAAGGTGGGTGAAAGTGTGCGTATTGCTGTGCCGGCTGCCGTCCGGCGTAAAGTCCTGTCCATACCACGCGATGCCTTGGTGTTACGTCGCAATGCGATCAGTGTATTTGTTGTTGACAGCAACTTGGTCGCACACCGGGTTGTTGTAATTCCGGGAATTGCCAGTGGACCCTGGATTGAGGTCGAAGGCGAACTCAAGGCTGGTGATCAGGTGGTGACACGTGGTGGTGAGCGTTTACGTGATGGCCAGAAGGTCGTGGTGGTTCAGGGGCAGGACACTACGCTGTGATCCTGACCCGTTACGCACTGGGAAATCCGGTTGCTGCACTGGTCGCAGCACTGATGTTGCTGTTGTTCGGCCTGATCAGTCTCGGACGTCTGCCCGTTCAACTGACACCGGAAGTGGAACGGCCGGAAATTACCATTACCACCAACTGGCGTTCGGCTGCACCGGAAGAGATTGAGTCCGAGATTCTCGAACCCCAGGAAAAAGCCTTGCGTGGTACACCGGGAATGACCGAGATGTTGTCGCGGGCACAACGTGGCCGTGGCCGGCTGACACTGAGTTTCAAAACCGGTACTGACCTGCAACGTGCGCTGGTCGATGTACTCAACCGACTGAACCGGGTTAGTGGTTACCCCGATGAAGTTGATGAACCGCGCCTGTCTACTATTGGTGCACGCAACCGGCCAATTGCCTGGTTCATTATCAAACCGCTTCCAGGCAATGAGCGGGATATTTCCAGCTATTTTCATTTTGTCGAAGATTTGGTGCAAACGCGTTTCGAACGCGTGTCTGGCGTGGCGAGTTCAGATATTCGGGGTGGTCGTGAGAAGGAACTGCGTATCACCTTTGACCCGTACCGTCTGGCCGCATTTGATATCGATCTGCCGACGGTAGCTGCCCGGGTTGGGCGTAACGAAGATATATCCGCTGGTGAAGTGGATGTTGGCAAGCGGCGTTACACCATCCGCTTTGCCGGGACTTATCCTGTCAGTCAGTTTGGTGAACTGGTTGTCGACTGGCGTGAAGGTCGACCGGTACTGTTGCGCGATGTCGCGCGGGTTGAATTATTGCCGGTGGATCGTACCAGTCTGGTGATCAATCAGGGCACCCATGCCATCGCGGTGAATGCCTACCGCGAGTCCGGCGTCAATGTGCTTAAGGTAATGAAAGGTCTGCAACAGGCTGCCAGTGAACTGGAAGCTCCGTTGCAGCAGGCGGGCCTGAGTATTCAGCAGGTCTATGATGAAACCGTCTATATCCAGAACTCCGTCGAAATGCTCAGTGGCAGCCTGGCGGCCGGTGTGGTGCTGGCTATCGGTGTCCTGTGGTGGTTCTTCCGGCGTATACGCGCCACGCTGGTCGTCGCGATGGCTATTCCACTGTGCCTGGCAGCTGCCTTTGTGTTGCTGGATATCAGCGGCCATACGTTAAACATCATTTCCCTGGCAGGTCTTGCGTTTGCCGTCGGTATGGTGCTCGATGCCGGCATTGTGGTACTGGAGAATGTGGTGCGCCTGCGTGAGCAGGGCAAGTCGCCCGCTGAAGCCGCCTTGCAGGGTGTGAATCAGGTGTGGGGTGCTTTACTGGCCTCGACGGTAACGACCGTCGCCGTATTTCTGCCGGTCGTCTTTCTGGCTGAAGAATCCGGGCAGCTATTTGCGGATCTGGCTATTGCGATTTCAGCTGCTGTGGTGGCGTCGTTGCTGATTGCCGTGTCACTGGTGCCCGTAGCGGCCAGTCAGTGGCTGGGCGAGCTGAATCTTGAGGACCGGCATGCGAACTGGTGGCGTGCAGTTACCCGTTGGTTGATGACATTGACGGCAACCCGCGGACGACGCTATAGCCTGATCCTGCTATTGATTGGACTACCACCGGTGTTGAGCTGGGTGCTGTTGCCGGAAGCAGACTATCTGCCGAGCGGTAATCGTAACCGTGTTTCCGCCAACATTAATGTTGCACCCGGGGTTAACCTCGAAACCATCGAAAGGGAAATGGGTCAGGTGATCGCGGCACGTATGCAGCCCTATCTGACGGGTGAAAAGCAACCACAGGTCAAACACTACTTTTTTGTGGTCTATCGTGGCGGTGCATTTATGGCAGTACGTGCCGTGAACCCGGAACAGGCCGGTGATCTGGTGCCAGTGCTGAACCGTCTGGTGCGCGGTTTCCCGGATACGCTGGCCTTTGCCCGGCGTGATTCATTATTCAGAGGATTTGGCGGTAGCGGCAGCGTTGAGATCAATCTTCAGTCCCGGCATCTTGAAGCACTGCTGGACGTGGCACGAACAGGATACGAACTGATCGAGGAGACCATTCCCGGGGCTTCCGTCTCGCCGCAGCCCGGTCTGGAAATGGCCGAGCCGGAAATCCTGCTGGTACCGGATGAGCGGCGTATTGCGGAGGCTGGCTGGAATCGTGAAACCGTCGCACGGGTGGTGCGCGCTTTGGGTTCGGGTCTGTTCGTCGGCGAGTATTTTGATGGCGAGCGGCGGCGCAATATTGTCGTGCGCGCTGAACCCTGGTCGACACCGGAAGCGCTGGCCAGCATGCCGGTGGTCACCCCACAGGCTGGCGTATTGCCGCTGGATGAGCTGGTGACGATAGAACGTACTGCCGGTCCGAACCAGATTCGTCGCCTTGATCGGCGTCGTACTGTGACGCTGGCGGTGCAGGCGCCGGAAGGCATGTCGCTGGAACGTCTCATGGAGGTGGTGCGCAGCGAGATCGCGCCACAGTTACAGGAACTGTTGCCTGAGGACGGTACCATCCGCTATTCCGGCACGGCAGAAAAACTGGATCAGGCACTGACCGCCATGGGCGGTAGTTTCCTGCTCGCCATTGCCTTGTTGTACCTGCTGATGAGCGCACTGTTCCGTTCCTTCATTGATAGCTTGCTGGTGTTGGTGGTGTTACCGCTGGCCACAGTCGGTGGCGCCATTGCGCTGCAACTGGTGAACCTGTTCACGTTCCAGCCACTGGATATTCTGACCATGATTGGCTTTGTTATTCTGCTGGGCCTGGTCGTTAATAATGCAATACTGCTGGTGTATCAGACGCGTAGCGCCGAGCGTGCAGGTCTGCCGCGCCGCGCCGCAGTGAGACAGGCGGTACAGTTGCGTCTGCGGCCTATCCTGATGAGTACGCTCACCAGCCTGTTCGGGATGTTGCCGCTGTTGCTGGTGACGGGAGCGGGTACTGAGTTGTACCGAGGGCTTGCGGCTGTCATTGTCGGCGGACTGGCGTTCAGTACGCTGTTTACATTGGTCTTGCTGCCGGCATTATTGCGCCTGGGTGAAACCGATTCCGATGCTGATCCGGCAAGTGCTACTATATCGACATGAAATTGACTGATCGCATACAGACGGCATTGTGGAAAACGGCAGAATGGTTCAAGGGCCGGGTCTGGAAACTGGGCCGTCTTTATCACCCTGCCAGTCTGAAGCAGAAAGGCTGGCTGGCCTCATTCGGATTGTTATTGGTGGCCGCGCTGGTGTTTTCCGCCGTTCTTGGCTGGTACTGGAGTCAGGAACCTGAAGGTTTCGATGTGCGCCAGATTGCCCTGCAGCGTGTGGGAGGCGATGAAACAAAATTACGCGTGGGTGTTATTTACACGAGCACGCTGATCGGCATTGGTGAAGTCTTGCTGGACAAGCCCGGCGGTTATCTCTCCAATGATGTTATGCCACCTGGTCTGTGGCTCGATAACATGCCTAACTGGGAATACGGCGCGTTGGTGATGTTGCGCGACGGGGCGGCGGCATTGCGTAATAATATGTCACGTTCACAGTCGCAGTCTGTGGAAGATGCTGCGCTGGCAGAAGCTGAGCCACGGCTCAATTTTCGTAACGATTCCTGGCTGTTTCCACCGACCGAGGGGGAGTACCGGAAAGGGTTGAAGGCGCTTGGTGAGTATATGCACCGACTTACTGATCAGGCCAATCAGCAAGGTCAGTTCTATGCGCGCGCGGACAATCTTCGTCAGTACCTTGAGGTGGTCGGGAAACGACTCGGTAGCCTGTCACAGCGGCTAAGCGCCAGTGTCGGGCAGATCCGCATCAATACCGATCTGGCCGGCGATGTGGGTGCAACACAGTCCACATCGGCATCCTCGAGTGTGGTGGTAAAGACCCCCTGGCTGGAACTTGATGACGTGTTCTATGAAGCGCGTGGTGCGACCTGGGCGCTACGGGAGATCCTTGCGGCTGTTGAATACGACTTTGAGGACGTACTGAAAAAGAAAAACGCACTTATTTCCCTGCGTCAGATTATCCGTGAGCTGGAAGAGGCTCAACAACCGACACTCAGCCCGGTGATTATTAACGGTAGCGGTTTTGGTCTGTTCGCCAATTATTCATTGACCATGGCGAACTACATTGCACGTGCCAATGCAGCCGTTATTGATCTCAGGGATCTGTTACAGCAGGGATAGGCAGTACACCTATGTGTTGTCTTTTTTCAGGCCTTTCTTCATGGCGTTGATATTCAGCGGTACCACCACTTCATCACGTGGCTCATCGATGTAGCGTGGACGTGCATTGGTATTACGGCCATATTCCTTCGCCAGTTCGCGTTCGCGAGTCGTAATCAGAAGCAAACATTCGCGTATACCCTGGATGGTGTTTTCAGTCAGGGGGTGGCGCAGACCCGGGCCGGGCGCCGTGTCGCGTGCGACATCGGTGAGGGTGCGCTTCATCATGTGCAGGACGCGTTCTTCGACGGTCAGTTCGGGTTCGGTCATGGTCATTATCTCTATACGGGGCTTTTCAGGGCGTCATTGTGCCACAGTGCGATGTTATGCCACAGAAAGCATGATGGTGATACGGTTTTCAGGCATGTTACGGTTCGAGAGATTCCCAGCGTGCAAAAGCTTGTTCCAGTTCAGCTTTCAGTGAGGCAAGTCGTTCTTTCTGCTCTGAAATCTTTGCGTTATCCTGACGGTAGCAGACGGGGTCAGCCATTTGTTGATGCAGGGCCTCGATTTCTGCTTCGAGCTGTTCAATGCGTTGTGGCAGCTGGTCAAGTTCGCGCTGATCCTTGTAGCCAAGTTTGGCTGGCCGGGCCGGCTTTTTTGGGGGTTCCCCAGCGGTTGGTGATGACTTCTCCTGCAACACAGGGTTTTCCTGCCGCCGTTGCCGCAACCACTCGCTGTAGCCGCCCACGTATTCATTGACGCGACCTTCACCTTCAAACACCAGTGAACTGGTGACGACCCGGTCGAGGAAGGTACGATCATGGCTGACCAGTAACACCGTGCCGGTGAAGTCAACCAGCAGTTCTTCGAGCAGATCCAGTGTGTCGATGTCGAGGTCATTGGTCGGTTCGTCCATCACCAGCAGGTTGGCTGGTTTGCTGAACAGTTTGGCCAGCAGCAGGCGGTTGCGCTCCCCCCCGGACAGTGCTGACACCGGTGTATGACAACGGTCAGGCGTGAACAGGAAGTCCTGAAGGTAACTGATGACGTGTCGCTGTTGTCCCTTCACATCGATGAACTGGCGACCATCAGCCAGGTTGTCGATAACCGATTGTGTAACGTCCAGCTGGGCCCGGCGCTGGTCAAAGTAGGCAATATCCAGGTTGGTACCGAGCTGGATGGTGCCGCTGTCCGGTTTCACTTCCCCCAGCAGCAGACGTAAGAGTGTGGTCTTGCCCACGCCGTTAGGGCCGATCAGTCCGATCTTGTCACCGCGCAGAATGGTGGTACTGAAGTCCTGGATCAGAAGGCGACCGCCGATGCTGTAGCTGATATCGGTAGCTTCTGCGACCAGTTTGCCGGAGGTTGCAACGAGCTGTGAATGCAGTTTTGTCTTGCCGGTCAGCTGGCGGCGCTGGCGACGTTGTTCGCGCATTTTTTCCAGTGCCCGCACACGCCCCTCGTTGCGGGTGCGGCGCGCCTTGATGCCCTGTCGGATCCAGCGCTCCTCCTCGGCAAGTTTTTTGTCAAACAATGCCTGTTGGCCAGCCTCGTTTTCGAGCCAGTCCTGCTTACGGCGCAGGTAGGTGGCATAGTCGCCCGGCCAGTCGGTCAGTACGCCCCGGTCGAGGTCGATAATCCGCGTGGCCAGCGCCGACAGAAAACTGCGGTCATGGGTGATGAACAGCAGCGTGCCACGGAAGCCGAGCAGAAACTCTTCAAGCCACTCGATGGAGCTGATGTCGAGATGGTTGGTCGGTTCATCGAGCAGCAGAAGATCCGGTTCGGCAACCAGTGCACGCGCCAGCAACACACGCCGCTGGACACCGCCGGAAAGTGTCTGGACACCGGCATCAGCTTCGAGGGACAGGCGTGAAATGGCTGTTTCGACACGCTGTTCCAGCGACCAGCCGTCACCGGCTTCGAGTTGGTGCTGGGTTTTTTCCATTTGCGAGAGTAGCTTGTCGTTCGGCTCGTGGGCAAGTTGCGCACTGAGCTGGTGAAAGCGTTTTATCAGTGTGCCCAGTTCGCCCAGTCCCTCCGAAACGCAGTCGAACACACTGCCCGTGAAACCATCAGGCAGATGCTGGTCCAGTGAGGCAATTTTCAGCCCCTGCTGTATTTCAATGTCACCGTCATCGGGGGTGATGCGGCCTTCCAGCACCTTGAGCAGCGTTGATTTGCCGGAGCCGTTTCGGCCGACCAGGCATACGCGTTCGCCGGCATCGATGGCCAGGTCGACGCCGTCGAGCAGCATGGGGCCGCCAAAGCCGAGACGTAGTTTACGCGTTCTGAGGATAGGCATGGGGCGCAGAGCATAAGCGCTGCCAACGACGTACTCAACTGATTTACGCAGGCGCCGCTAAACTGGCAAGGGATACCGTCCTGCTGTTATGCTGCGCGGGACGGCCGATTTACAGGTTGTTGATGTTTATGTTGAAAATCACAAATACCCGGAGCCGTTTGGCGAGTATGTGCCACGACAGAATTACCGTATTTGTGTACAGCATCACGCTAACTTGTCACCGGAATGCGGATACTCGCCTTTCCGGGTAACAGGATACGGGCCATGCAAGATCACGAGTTCTACGCAGATCCAACGGTGTTTGATCACTGGCAGAGTCGTGTCGGAAACTGGTTCTGCGGCTGTTCCCGCAAACTTTGTCCCTACGGTTGGGCGTTGGCATTCACCATGATGGCGGCATTATTCGCACTGACCGCAGTGGGCGTGCTGGGCTGGGTGCTGGTCAGCCAAATAGCTGGCGAGGGGCAGGTGGCATGGAATCAGTCCATGGCCCAGGCGATCACCATCATGATGGCACTGCTTGCCTGTCAGGCCATGTTGCAACAGGCTTTACGGAGCTGGCCGTCCGGTGTTGTCATACCGCGCCGTCTGCGTCGACTGATTCGTCTGTGTGGTTGGGACGTTCCCGCCAGGAGCTGTCCCCGGCGTCGTTCGCATTCCCGACAATCGGTCACTCACAAGACAGCCGCTACGCCCAGTCGGGAGGATGTCCTGGCCTTCTTTGCCGGTGTACGTGCTGCCGGCATCAACGTGGCGATAGCCCGTGCCTTGTTCGGTGCCGGTGTGCGTACATCGCGACAATTATGTGCTGCCAGCGATGAACGTTTGCTGGCCATCCGCTGTGTCGGTCCGGCTACGCTACACAAGCTGCGTAGCCACTTTGGTTCCCCGTAGTATAGCCTGTCGGATTTAGCGTCTGATCTGTGAAAGAAGCCCCGGATAGGTGACAAGATTCCTTACGCCATGCCCGTGATCTTCATTAAAGACATTGTCTTTGCACCAGCCGCCAACGGTCTCAATATTTACTTTGGAAACTTTTGGACGAACACTCCACGTGACCTGGAAAGGTGAACCTTTTTCATTATATCCAGGACCCGTGGTTGAGCCTGCGTATTGAACAGGGGTGCCCGTACTGGCGGGGATGTTCAAGGCTTGATATAAACCATTTTTTGAACCGAATCTGGTTAGTTGACCAAAGTCCTGAGCATTTTTGTTATTGACTAACACGTACACTTGCGTTTCTACGCGCAATTGAGGATTTTTAATAGCGTCACTTAAACAAGCGTTCAAGGTAGGGCCTGGTTTAACCTGAGCGGTTGAGTAAACATAGTGGACTTCAATGGTATCCCCCGGATAAAGACTGCTGTGTTCGTTTGAGCATATCTTTTCGTCAAGTTGTGTTAATTCAGCCGAACTTAGATGGCCAGAAAACATATAACCACTCTGATATCCATGTCCATCACCATTGCCGGCATACTTTGTAAACTCACCACCCTTATGCTCAGCATTTTTGTGAAAATGAATATTACAGAGATTCATCTCTGCATAAGCGGGTGCAGCACTGAATATACGGCTGTTGGTGCCCATGATTGAATCGATATCACGTGGCGACTGTGGACCAAAGCCTTTCCCTTCAGTGTTTTTTAAAAGCAAGGCATTCTGTTTTGCAATGACCTGGTCGGAGACCTGGTCATGATGGGTTGTATGCGTATCTTCAGCACTGACATAAACTGGCAGCAGTGTAGCGATGGCGAAAATAACAGGGATATTTTTCATCATTGAGTTTGGCTCTTGATGTTGTTGGTAAAATGAAAGCATCTGATTCTATTGTATTTGTTGTGAAGTTATAGTCAAACCCGACAGTTGTACGATTTTACGGCACTTGCCAGTCGATATCTTCCGCATCTATAACCTGGTAGCACGCCAGTGTGAATCGTGGTGTACAAATGGCGTAAAACACCAGATCGGTTTCCCCGCTATTATGAATTTGCTGTGGTGTCCCGGGTGGAATACTGACGAAGTCGCCGGGCTCCACGGATTGACTTTCCAGACGACCAACGCTGACTTCACCTGTCCCCTGAACGATCAAATACCGTTCTGCCACGCCATTGAGTTTATGCCAGCGTGTTGTGGTGCCGGGCGCTACACGCGCCCTCGCAACCGAGACTTGCGGGTCGTCTTCCCGATTGGATGTCTCCAGAATATGACAGCCTTCGTGGAACCAGAATTCCTGCGTTTCATCGGGCTTGATGATTCTTGTTTGCACGGGTAGCCTCCCTGGGAAATCAGTTACCGATTATGCATGGCTGATCCTGAAGGATCACCTTCGGTGAAAGTCCCCGGAAAATATTTTGCGTTATCCGCTGCTTTACGTTGTCATAAAGGATTATCTGGCCAGAAGGATGGTGTAATGATAGAAACTGCGACCGGTTCGATTCACGCCCTTGAGCTCGGACCCATGGAAAACTTCGTGTATCTCATCGAGGATCGCGCCAGCGGTCGGGCGGCAGTAGTCGACCCGGCCTGGGACGTCCCGCGTGTGCTGGCACTGGTAGAACAACACGGTGTCACCATCACTGATATTCTGCTTACCCACAGTCATTATGACCATATCAACGGTATTGAGAATGTGCTGGCCAGCCACGATGCACAGTTGCACCTGCTAAAGCCGGAAGCAAAATTCTGGGGCGCCGGGCGGGGCAAGCCAACCCTGCATCATGGCGGGGACCATATACAGCTTGGCGATACCGATATCGAAGTGTTGCACACGCCCGGCCATACACCGGGTTCGGCTTGTTACCGGGTTGGAAAGCAATTAATAACCGGCGACACGCTGTTTGTGTTTGGTTGCGGGCGCTGCGATCTTGCCGGTGGTGACCCGGAGCAGATGTTTCATACCCTTAAGGACATGAAGCAGAGGTTGCCGGCGGATATTCTGATCCTTCCCGGACACAATTATGCTGAAAAACCTGTTTCGACCTTGCAGGAACAGATCGAAGGTAATCCCTTTTTACATTTCGACGATCCACGGCGTTTTGTACACTACAGGATGGACTATCACGACAGGCACAGACACGGTCCCTACGGCCCGGTTTGCAAGGGGCACGAAATGCCCGCCGACGAGGCATGAAAACACTGGCGGATTTTGTAGCGCCCGGGCTTCGGATTTTATCTGTAGGACTAAATCCCTCTCTACCTTCGGTTGAAGCGGGATTCCCCTTCGCCAACCCGCGCAACCGGTTCTGGCGTGCGCTGAATGCCAGTGAATTATTGTCGGCTCCCGTTGAACCCGGTATTGATGCCATGCATCAACTTCTTCAACGTGAACGTATGGGTTTTACGGATGTTGTCAAACGTCCGACGCGCGGCGCGGGTGATTTGCGCGCTGTGGACTATCGCGAAGGTGCGCCGCGCCTGCGAACGCTGATTGAATCAATCAAACCGCACTGGGTGTGGTTCCACGGCAAGCTGGCCTGGCAGTACTACCTGCGGTATGCCGATACCGATGGCG
>UOFM01000385.1_pt1 | contig 11224 bp, 9 predicted proteins | sample 1990071 | NCBI WGS metagenome assembly UOFM01 (sample SAMEA4728526, study PRJEB27164) | hydrothermal vent metagenome | biome: marine basaltic hydrothermal vent biome; feature: marine hydrothermal vent; material: mineral | place: Pacific Ocean | collected 2011-06-14/2011-07-23 | depth 1741 m
GAACCTTGATCTATGTCAATTCGCCAGTAATATCGTTAACGTAAAAATCACTTTTCCGCAGGCTTCCCTGTGGCCGGCCCCACGGCCTTTACGCGGTCCAGCGCAGCCTTGCTTTTCTCTCTTCTGATGCGTTTTTCGGACAGTGGCGGGCACTGGTGATCATCCCAGTAAGTTACCTGACAATCCAGGCAGTAGTGGCACTCATTGGGGTTGATTTCGCCGGTTGGCCGAACAGCCTGAACCTCGCACTGTCGGGCACAGATCTGGCAGGGGCGCCCACATTCCTTGCGTCGGCGCAGCCAGTCAAAGATGCGCAGCGGCGCCGGGATCGCCAGCGCAGCCCCGAGAGGGCAGAGGTATTTACAAAAGAACTTGCGGTTGAAAACAGCGATAACAAGTAGAGCAACGGCATAAGCCAGGAAAACACCGCCCCTGTTAAAGTGCAGCACAATGGCTGTTTTGAAGGGTTCTACTTCGGCGGCCATGGCCGCATAGCCGATAGATTGCAGCGACAGACCGAACAGGGCGACAAAAATGACATATTTCAATGCCGTCAGGCGTTCGTGTACAACTGCCGGAAACTGGTACTCGCGAATATTCAGGCGTCGGGCAATTTTACAGATCAGTTCCTGCAGGGCGCCAAACGGGCACAGCCAGCCGCAATACACACCACGCCCCCACAACAACAGCGTTAGCGCGACAAAGCCCCACAGGATAAAGATCAGCGGATCGACCAGGAAGGCTTCCCAGCTGAACTGATGCAAAATGGAATTGATAAAGGTCAATACATGAATAATTGAAAGCTGGGCCAGGTTATACCAGCCGATAAATATCAGGGTAAAAAGCAGGTAACCGACGCGAATATATTTCAGTAGCTTCGGCCGGCAGGTCAGCCAGTCCTGGAACAGCAGGATTAAAACCAGGATACCGAGAGCAATAGACAACACGATAATCTGCCACTGGCGTTCACGCCAGACCATTACCCAGAAGGGTTCACTTGTCTCGCCCATCCACCAGGCCGGGGCCTGCGAATTTACAGGGGGGTCGTCAGACACAGTAGCCTGAGCCGCTGCTCCCGAGGTGACCGGTAAGGGGATTCCGCGCGATCTGGCGACCTTCCTGATGGCTTTCATCACCGTCGCATTCATGACCATTGCGGTAATGGTCGCACCCGTCAGCCCGTCTATGACGACATAGCCTTTGCGTTCCGCACCCCCGAGCTTTACACGTTCACGTACCGATACACCATGGTACTGATCAACATAGTGCTTCAGATCTTTCTCGGAAACGCCGGCGGCCAGAATAGGCTCGGAATGTTTAAGGATCTGAAGGCCGGTGATTCGCCCGTCAAGACCAAGGCCGACGAGCAGGGTGATCGGTTTTCCGGAGTAGGCCGGAATCGGGGCCACGTCCGTGGTACGCAGTACATAGCCCAGCAGGCGGTCACCGTCATAAACGGGTGCCGCAAGCGGGTCGCCTTCAAAGTTTCCGACCTTGTCCGCTTGTGGGAAATACTTCAGGGCGAGGTCGTGCACGGGGTCGGCGCAGGCGCTGTTGATGGCGCCCAGCATGATCAGGGTCCACACGATGAGCCATACGGGTGCGCGCAACGAATGATTAATCACAGGCGAATTTGGCATTATTCCATGAAAAATCATTAACAGCCTGCCCCAGTGATTGATAGTAATCAATCAGTAAACGCTATCTTAAGCATCAACCGCTCACCTGTGTCTTTGATTTATATCAAAGGGAGAAGTGAACGAATATGCCGGAACTGTTCAACGATGGTATCGGGATCATGTGGCGGAGAAAATGCAGCGACCAATTGCCCGTATGGATCAACCAGGAAAACAGAACTGGTGTGGCTGACCAGGTACTCGCCAGATGCGGTCTCCGGTTCCTTCACAGAGGAGCCGCCGAATTGACGGGTCAGGTTATCAATATCCTGTTGCGTACCGGTGACTCCCACGAAGCCCTTATTGAAGTATTTCAGGTAACGTTTGAGAACATCCGGCGTATCACGCTGCGGGTCTACAGAAACAAAAACGACCAGAATATTTGACGGGGCCTGTGTACCGGTTTGCAGCTGTTTTTCCACCCGGGTCAGTGTGGAAAGCGTTGTCGGACAGATATCGGGGCAATAGGTATAGCCAAAGAAAACAAAGCTCCACTTTCCCTTCAGGCGTTCCAGTGTAAAAGGTTTCCGGTATTGATCAGTCAGCTCAAAGGCCTGCAGGGGTTTTGGTGTGGCGCGGAGCACCGCCTGGAGTTCCGGGGGAACTGCTGTCTTGCCCGGAAGCATCCAGTAGTAGACGGCGGCAAGCAACACGCCCCAGAAAAGAAACAGGAGCAGGGTTCCGTAAGGTCTGGTTGTTTTTTCAGTCACAGGTTTTTCAACCTCTACTTCTTCGTTTTGCGCCACTGGCCAACAGCCCAGATCAGGAAGGCAGTCAGCAGGAGTACATCAATGACTACCCCGATAGAAAAAAAAGTGGACAAATCTTCGCGTCCACCCGTAACCATCGCCATGTTTTCGGTGCCTGCCACTGAATTTTCTGCAACACCACCACTGTGCTCCGTTTCGGCACCAGTAGCTGTCAGACCCTTGCCCGGGGATTGTGATTGCGATATCAAGTCGATTCCTTCTCCACTCGTGGGCCTTTGGTCATGGCTGTCAACACAATCACCAGGAACAGTAAACCACCGATGATGGCGATCAGTCCGCCAAAGCCCATCAATCCCATCGCTGCAATCTGCTCTATGCCATGAAGCCCCTGTTCAGCACCGGCCACTTTACGTTGTACACCATAGCCACCGGACCACACCAGGCCCAGCACATGTAGCAGCTGACCACCACCGTATATGTAAGGCTGAATGGTGGCCAGCTTTATGTTGGGTCGGGCATATCCCAGACGCGGTAATAAGTCATACGTCATGCCCATAAAAGCCAGTGTGACTCCTACGATGGAGCCATGATAATGCGCAGGAATGGTGACATTACTGCCCTGGATCAGGAAACCGATACCTCCACCGATACCGAAAAGGATCATGGAGGTCCACAGGGCTGAACGCAAAGGTGCCCGGGACGGGGGAGGGGGAGAACTGCGCAGTAGTCCGTATAAGACCGCCAGTCCCAATGGCACAGGCGCAAGGCTGCCGCCGTAGGACATGAGCCAGGTAAAAAGCACAATATGTTCAGGAGAGACAACCGCATTGGAATAGTAGATCAGCGGCGCCATAAACACGGCGGCCAATCCAAATAAAAACAGGATCGATACCACCCGCGGACTCAGGGGCAGGTTCACGCCCGATGCGGACGCCAGCCAGAGCCAGACGACCAGCATGAGCAGGGTGTAGGTAAATTGCAGCATATGGCCGCCGCCCCAGAACAGCAGCTCAAAATAGGCTTTGCCGGTCATGGTGTCAGGTATTGCCAGGTATGACCAGATAAAGGCAAATGCAGCCATCGCAGCCGATACGACAGCCGTATTCAGGCCAAAGCGTAATGCACCGGCTCCTTCCATGTATAACCCGACCGGGGGGCTGGTCGCCATGCCGCGCAAAACGAGCAAGGTAATACCAAAACCGAACCCGAGCAGTGCCACGATAAACAAGGGGGTTTGCAGTACAGGGATATAGTTGCTCATCAGCGGGTTGCCCGGTCCCAGAAAAGGCACCACCACCATCAGTGTCGCGCCCAGCCCGGCAAACGCCAGTGCCGCCCAGCCGAGAAACATGAACCGTGGCGTAGAGTTCAGGCTCCAGAGCGCGCCGCCAAAGGCCAGAAACCAGACCAGCACAGATAAATCCACATGGACAACCAGTGCCGTGTGAAAAAAATCAATCCAGGGAATCATGTCCTGGAGGTAGGGTGTTCGGGAAAGCACCAGCAGGAGGGAAAACAGGCCTGAGCCCAATAGTGCCATTACCCCCAGCCACAACCAGCCCATACCCAGCTGACGGCGTGCACCGGACGGCATGGCCAATACATATTCTTCATGCATAACGAATCTGACAGCTCACTCTTTTGTGTTGGTGGGAGACTATAGCGATTCGAAAATAAAACCACCAGTCGGCATTTTTGACATTCTCATTCAGCCTGTGTATGACGAGCCTATGGCAGATGGAACAAAAACAGGCAGCCTTTTTACCGCTCTGGTTTTTATCGCGCTGATTCTGACGCTGGCCGCTGTTCTGTTGAGCGCCTACCTGCGCCTTGACAGTATCGGTCTTGGATGTGAGCAGTGGCCGGGCTGCTTTGGGCAGTTGCCGGCAGCTCGGGATCATGGCCTTGTGCCGAGCACGATGGCCGGCACTATACACCGGTTTACGGCAAGCCTGCTGGGACTGGTCGTTGTGGCGATTACCTTCCTGGCCCTGCGTGGACGTCGCCCGGACAATGTGGGTCTTGTCGCACCACTGACGGTTTTCGCCCTGACAGTCTTTCTGTCAGTGTTGGGATACAGTACACCCTCACCGGATATACCGGCGGTTACGGTTGGTAATCTGCTCGGTGGCATGGCCATGCTTGCCTTGCTGTGGTGGGTCAGTCAGCGTTCGGTGGGAGCCATCGATGACAATGCCGCAACACCGTTAAAACCCTGGGCAAGACTGGGTCTGCTTGTCGTGGCAGTACAGCTTTTGCTGGGCGCCGTGACCAGTGCCAGTTTTGCCGGACCTGCCTGCACGGCGTTTCCTGGTTGCAACGGTGACTGGGCATCAGCTACAAACCTGATCCAGAGTTTCGACCTGTTTGGCAAGCTGGCGACCGATGATCAGGGCAGGGTAATCACCGGAAGCCTGCAGAAAACGGTGCACATGACACACCGATTGGGCGCGGTGCTGACGTTTCTGTATCTGGGCTGGTTAGCGCTCAAGGCCCTGAAACTGGACAGTAGTCTGCGCAGTACAGCTATCAGCTTGATGGTTTTCCTGGTTATACAAGTGATATTGGGTATTTCAGCAGTACTCACCGACCTGCCCCTGTTGCTGGTAACAGCGCATAATGCTATCGGGGCAATGTTGTTACTGACGATTGTCAATCTTAACCATTTGGTTACACCCACCGAAAGCCCGGCATATGCCGCTGTAACATCCGGCGACAGTTTATAACCACAACGCCGGGTCGTTCCGATACCGTGCGGGTGCATTAGGCCTTATAATAGTCCAATACCTGACAGGGACCGAACGCCATGCACACAATCCGATTGAGTTCGACACTGGGGCTGATGTTGTTTATCAGTGCCTGCGTTACGATTAATGTCTATTTCCCCACTGCCGAAGCGGCTAAAGCGGCGGACCAGATTATTCGCGATGTCTACGGCAAGGACACCGGGCAGGCTGAGCCCGCCAGGCCGGCTACATCGCCACAGCCAGACCAGTCCCGCCGGGACACCTCACCCGTCTGGGTGGCCATGCTGGAATGGGTGGTCAGCCCGGCTGAAGCTGTCGGCGATATTAATATACAGTCCCCCGCTATCCGCACGCTTCGCAAGTCGATGGAAAAACGTTTTCCCTCGCTCAAACCTTTTTATGACAACGGCGCAATTGGTATGACGCAAGATGGTTTATTGCAGGTGCGCGATCTCAATGCAGTAAGCCTGCGCCAGCGCAAACAGGTTAAAACACAGGTTGCCGATGAAAACCGTGACCGCAACGCGTTATATCGTGAGATTGCAGTGGCCAATGGTCAGCCTGGCTGGGAGGCGGATATCCGCAAAACCTTTGCCAAACGCTGGATCGATAACGCTCCTGCTGGCTGGTGGTTCCAGGACAAACAGGGAAACTGGCGTCAGAAGTAGTCTCTCCTCATGGATAATACGTTTGTTTTTGACATCGAGACCATTCCGGACGTTGAGGGTGGTCGCAAGCTTTATGATTTGCACGATATCAGCGATGGCGACGTGGCGAAGGCCATGTTTCACCTGCGTCAGCAAAAGACCGGCAACGAGTTTTTGCCATTGCACCTGCACCGTATTTGCGCCATCTCCGTCGTACTGCGTCACAATGACAAGATCAAGGTCTGGTCGCTGGGCGAGCCTGATGCCGGCGAAGCAGAACTGGTACAGCGTTTTTTTGATGGCGTAGACAAGTTTACGCCAACACTGGTGTCGTGGAACGGTGGTGGTTTTGATCTGCCGGTATTGCATTACCGTTCGTTACTGCACGGCATACAGGCGCCACGTTACTGGGATAACGGTAGCGAGGATCGTGATTTCAAGTGGAACAATTATCTCAGTCGCTATCATGAACGTCATACCGACCTGATGGATGTACTGGCCGGCTACCAGATGCGCGCCAATGCCAAACTTGACGAAGTGGCAACCCTGCTCGGGTTTCCCGGCAAGATGGGTATGAGTGGTGCGAAAGTATGGGATGCCTTTCATGCCGGCGATATTGAAGGCATACGGAATTATTGCGAAACCGATGTCCTGAACACCTGGCTGGTGTACCTGCGCTTCCAGTTGATACGCGGGCGTCTGACACAGACCTCGTATGACCAGGAACTAACGCTGCTGCGAGAAACCCTGACGCAGGAAGATAAACCACACTTTAGTGAATTTCTGCAGCACTGGCCGGTTGCGTGAAAATACGATACGCATGAATAAACGTCGCAGAAAACCCAAATTACCCAACTACCCGGTGCGCGTCACGGTTGAATCCATGACCCACGATGGGCGAGGGGTGGCGCACGTCGATGGCAAGGCCGTCTTTATTGATGGCGCCTTGCCAGGTGAGGAACTCAGCTTTCTGTACACCGCCCGTTCCCGCAAACACGATGAAGGCCGTTTGTGTGAGATGTTCCAGGCCTCTGACCAGCGCGTTGAGCCAAAGTGTACTTTTTTCGAGATCTGTGGCGGTTGCAGTCTCCAGCACCAGCACCCCGACGGACAGATCCTCAGCAAGCAACAGACCCTGTTGGATAGCCTGGAGCGCATCGGCAAGGTTAAGCCGGAACGGGTGATCGATGCCCTGAGCGGGCCGGTCTGGGGCTATCGCAACAAGGCGCGTCTGGGTGTGAAGTATGTGCGCAAGAAGGGCCGGGTGCTGGTCGGCTTCCGTGAAAAACGAAAACCCTACCTCGCGGATATCAGACGCTGTGAAGTCCTGCACCCGTCGGTGGGTGAGCGGCTTGATGAGCTGGCGAAAATGATTCAGGGCATGGAGGCGCGTGAACGCATTGCACAGATCGAAGTGGCTGTGGGTGAACAGGCCACCGCACTGGTGTTTCGCCACCTCGACCCGCTGTCGGAAAGCGATACCCGGATACTGAAAGATTACGCAGAACAAACCGGCTTGCATGTCTGGCTGCAACCTGGCGGACCGGACACGGTGGCGCCACTCTGGCCGCTGGATTCTCAGCTGTCCTATCACTTGCAGGACTATGATATCGAGATGCTGTTCCAGCCGACTGATTTCACCCAGGTGAATGTCGAAATTAACCGTTCCATGATCCGTCAGGCACTGGATTTGCTGAACCTCGACAAAGACAGTCAGGTGCTCGATTTATTTTGTGGGCTGGGCAATTTTACCCTGCCGCTGGCGCGCCATGCCGGCCATGTCACCGGTGTGGAAGGTGATGCGGGTCTGGTGCAACGGGCGCGGGACAATGCGGCACGCAATACAGTGACTAATGCAGAATACCATGCGGTAGACCTCACCCAGGATCCGGCTGGACAGGGCTGGATGCAGCAGAAATACGACCGCATCCTGCTTGATCCCCCCCGTAGTGGTGCGCAGGAAATGATGCCACACATCGCATCGCTGGGTGCGACGCGTATTGTCTATGTATCCTGCCACCCCGGGTCACTGGCGCGCGATGCCGGTGTGCTGGTCAACGAATACGGTTACCGGCTGGTCGCCGCCGGGGTGATGGACATGTTCCCGCATACCGCACATGTGGAATCCATGGCATTGTTCGAGAAGAACGATGGCTGACGCGGAAAACACCGAAGCCAGAACAGGTCGCTATACCTGGCAACGGGTAATGAACATCGTCCGCGAACACAAGCGGGAACTGGTGTGGGCGAATATCATAGCGGTTCTCGCCGTACTGGTCAGCGTACCACTCCCGCTGATGATGCCATTGCTGGTCGATGAGGTATTACTTAAAAAACCTGCCTCACTGGTTGAAACCATGGACCGGGTCTTCCCTGACAACTGGCACGGGCCGGTGTTGTATATCACGGCAGTGCTGCTTGCCACAGTAGCGTTGCGCTTTGTCAATGTACTGCTGACCGTCTGGCAAACGCGCCAGTTCAGCTTTATTGCCAAGGATGTCGTATTCCGTATCCGGCGTGATTTGTTGCTGCGTTTACAGCGCATTTCCCTGGCCGAGTACGAAGCCATGGGCAGCGGTGAAGTAACGTCGCACTTCGTCACTGATCTCAATGCGGTTGATGATTTCATCGGCATGACCGTCAGTAAATTCCTGGTTGCCGTACTGTCGCTGATCGGTGCAGCCGGTGTGCTGTTATGGATGCACTGGAAACTGGCTTTGTTGATCCTGTTTCTTAATCCTGTCGTGGTGTACTTCACCGTAGTATTGGGTAAACGCGTCAAACACCTGAAGCGCCGGGAAAACCAGGCCTTTGAAGTCTTCCAGGATGCCTTGACGGAAACGCTGGATGCCATTCAGCAGATACGTGCGGCCAACCGTGAAGGGTATTACCTGAAACGTGTTATTGATCGGGCCAGACAGATCAAGCACGACTCAGCCGCATTCTCCTGGAAGAGCGATGCCGCCGGGCGACTGTCATTCTTTGTTTTCCTGATGGGCTTCGATCTGTTCCGTGCCGTCAGTATGCTGATGGTGGTGTATTCAGGACTCAGCATCGGCGAGATGATGGCCGTATTCGCCTACCTCTGGTTCATGATGGGGCCGGTACAGGAAGTGCTGAATATCCAATACGCTTTATATGGTGCACGTGCCGCACTGGATCGTATCAATAGCCTGCTCGACCTGCACGAAGAGCCTCGTTATCCCGCAGAACAAAATCCTTTCGAAGGGAATCGCGGTGTTTCAGTCCAGGTGGGCGATATCCATTTTGCCTACCGTCCCGATGAGCCGGTACTGAATGGCGTTAGCCTGAATATCGAAGCAGGGCAGCGCGTCGCACTGGTCGGTGCCAGCGGTGGTGGAAAATCCACCCTGGTACAGGTGCTGCTGGGTCTGTATGCGCCGCAGCAGGGTCATATCTGTTTCGATGGTGTCCCGGTAGAAAAAATCGGTCTTGAAATCGTACGTGAACATGTCGCCACGGTGTTACAACACCCGGTTCTGTTTAATGATAGCGTGCGTAATAACCTGACATTGGGGCGCGACTACCAGGATGAACAATTATGGGATGCACTCAGTGCCGCCCAGCTTGAAGATACCGTGCGCGACATGCCGCAACGGCTGGATTCACAGTTGGGCCGGCAAGGCGTGCGTCTGTCCGGTGGTGAGCGCCAGCGACTGGCCATTGCGCGTTTACTGCTCAACGATCCACAGGTCGTGATATTCGACGAAGCGACTTCAGCACTGGACACAGAAACGGAGGCGCACCTGCATGAAGCGCTAAAACCCTTTCTGGAAGGCCGTACCGTATTGATTATTGCGCACCGTCTGAGTGCCGTGAAGCAGGCCGATCAGGTCTATGTGTTTGAGAACGGACAGATCGCCGAGCAGGGGACGCATGGAGAGCTGCTCAAGGCGGATGGGTTGTATAGTCGTTTATATGGCTGAATAGATCATCGGCATGTCTGGTGCTCAATAGCGTGAATTACAGGTATTTGTTTTTCTGCTGTCTTTCAACATGGATTGTTTCCTCCCTGAAACAATAACTGTAAATATATACAGTATGAATTCAGATATCAACCAGCCGGAGTGAAGAAAATAGCTTGTATAACACCTCCAATATCCAGGCGTTATTGGAATTGCAGTTGTTTTTCATTGGCTTGCAGCGCAGTGTTTGCTTTTAAAAATGGAGGCTTATGCGGCGTGCGCCTTCTATCTGCCGGAATCTTTAATATCGCAGCGTGCGCCGCTTAGTATTACTGCTTGTAAACCAGTTGGAATTTGTATACAAGGAACAAAGCATTAAGGGGGGCTTCAATGCATACCAAAGTCAGGATAGAAGGCAAGGGCCGTATAGGCACCCCGGCGGGTGGGCAATACGGCTCACGCTGTGTATTTCTGGATATACGGCGCGAGCCGTCTAATAGATGTTGAACTAAACCGCTGTCGCGGTAGCTTACCGTAGCCCCTGATCTTCCTGCTGATACCGGCTTCATCGTCCACACTCGATAGAGACCACTGTTGGTCTTTAATCGAGGAGAAGGACAATGACACCCTTACGCCAAAAGATGATTGATGCCATGCAGTTGCGTGGGTTTGCAGCGCGTACTCACGAGAGTTACCTGTCAGCCGTGACCGCACTGGCAAAGTACTACCACCGGACACCGGAACAGCTCAGTGTTGATGAGATTCAGGCGTACTTCCAATACCTCGTCAAGGAGCGAGGCTTGTCCGGCGCCACATGTCGACTGTACCTGAACGCGATCCGCTTTCTCTATCTTCAAGTATTAAAACAGCCGACGTTTGATGTGACATTTCAAATGCCGAAGAAGCTCTATCGTATTCCTGAGTTGTTAACCCGGAGTGAAGTGGGGCAGATTTTGTCTGCCGTGAACAATAGCAAACACCGCATCATGCTGATGACCTGCTATGGCTGCGGTCTGCGCGTTAATGAACTGGTCCATCTGAAGGTACGCCATATCGATGGCGAGCGACGGTTGTTGCGCGTTGAACAAGGCAAGGGAGGCAAGGATCGGCAGGTGATCCTGTCAGACGGCTTGTTGCAACCGTTACGTGCCTATTGGCAGCGGTATCACCCGACCGTCTGGCTGTTTCCGGGTCGCGAGCCGGATCAACCCATGGATGTTTCCAGCCCGCAACGGGTATTTACCATCGCCAAGAAGCGAGCGGGTATCGACAAGGTCGGTGGTATCCACAGTCTGAGACATGCCTACGCCACGCATCAACTGGAGGCCGGCTTGCCGGTACACCAGTTGCAACAGCTACTGGGACACCAGAACATTCACTCCACCTTGCATTATGTGCACTGGGTGCCGGGGCAGTATCGGGAAGGTGAGACCGGTGTGGATCTGATCGCAGGGCTGGTGGTGGATCATGGAGACCATTAACCTGCAAGGCGTCCTGGCCCACTTTCTGCATCGCGAC
>UOFM01000468.1_pt1 | contig 10936 bp, 13 predicted proteins | sample 1990071 | NCBI WGS metagenome assembly UOFM01 (sample SAMEA4728526, study PRJEB27164) | hydrothermal vent metagenome | biome: marine basaltic hydrothermal vent biome; feature: marine hydrothermal vent; material: mineral | place: Pacific Ocean | collected 2011-06-14/2011-07-23 | depth 1741 m
TCTGGTTGAAGGCCAGGCTTCCTGTGAACTCTACGGCCTGCTCAAACGCCCGGACGAGAAACACGTCACCGAAAAAGCCTATGACAACCCTAAATTTGTGGAAGACATGGTGCGCGATATCGCGGCGGCCCTGAATGCCGACGACCGTATCAGCGCCTACGTCGTAGAGTCAGAAAACTTTGAGTCTATCCACAACCACTCGGCTTATGCACTGATTGAACGTGACAAGGAAAAAGACCCGCTAATTGATAGCGAGTAATACCCCGGCGCTCCACAGCACCGCTGCCGCCATCAGCCCGGCCAACACATCATCCAGCATAATACCCAGGCCGCCGCGAACCTCACGGTCTGCCCGGCTCACCGGCCAAGGTTTCCAGATATCAAATAACCGGAACAGGGCGAACCCGGCTACGATACCTGTCCAGCCCTCAGGCGCTGCTGTCATGGCAATCAGGAAGCCGGCAAATTCGTCCCAGACAATACCGGGGTGATCGTGAACGCCCAGCACCCGCGAGGCATACCCGCAGATCCATACACCGATCAGTGTAATAAATGTTGTCGCTAACAGATACCCGGTAAATGTCAGTTGATCCAGCAACAGGAACAACGGTATCGCCATCAAGGTACCGGCGGTCCCCGGTGCACGTGGCGCAAGCCCCGACCCAAAACCAAACGCCAGCCACACGATCGGGTCAGAAAATACCTGGCGGGCATGGACTGGTTCAGACATCCGCTTTCCTGAAATGATCGAAACCCTCGATCACCGGGGCATAGGGTGAGCCGTCAGCGCGCACGCAACGCATACCCGACAAGGGCTCGATTATGCCAATTTCTGCAATAGACAAATCACAGTCTTCTGCGGCGCGATAAATCTGCTCGACACAATCGGTATCTGCCGTAAAACACAGTTCATAATCATCGCCACCGTTCAACTGGCAGGCCAGCGCCACTTCGTCATCGAGCACCTGTAATCCGCGTGATCGTGTAATAGCATCAACATTCACCTGCGCACCACAACGGCTGGCATCCAGTACATGCTGAATATCGGCCAGTAACCCGTCAGAAACATCAATAGCGGCGGCAGCAACACCTGCCAACGCCTGACCAAATGCCACTCTGGGTTCCGGCCGGTTCAGGCGTACCAGCATCTCTTCTGCTACCGACTCTCCAGCCCGTAGCTGCTGCAAGGCACAGGCTGCATCACCGGGTGTACCGGTCACAAAAATATGTTGTCCCGGTTTCGCCGCATCGCGTCGCAAGGCGTGTACCGTATCGACCTGCCCCAGTGCCTGCACAGTGATCGATAAAGGGCCACGTGTGGTATCACCACCGACCAGGGCGACATTGAAGCGGTCCGCAAGCTGAAAAAAACCTTCGGCAAACCCTGTCAACCAGTCTTCGTTCACGTCCGGTAACGTAAGGGCCAGCGTTGCCCACCCGGGTTGTGCACCCATTGCTGCCAGGTCACTGAGATTAACAGCCAACGCCTTGTAGCCAATGCTGGCCGCATCGGTTTGTTCGGGAAAATGCCGGCCAGCGACCAGCGTATCTACCGTCACCGCCAGTGACATGCCGGCAGCGGGTGCCAGCAATGCCGCATCATCACCAATACCCAGCGTTACACCCGGCACCTTATGCTCACGCCGGAAAAAACGGTGAATGATGTCGAATTCGGACAAACTCATGAAATACGGCCTGTTACGCCTGCAAAGCACAAAGTCTAGCATTCACACCCGATCATGACATGTTCACACACCGGACAGACTGGACAGCCACGTACGGGCGAGGCAGCATGAGCGCCTGTATGCTCTCAATCAATCAGGAGTACGTAGCAATGTCACAAATTTCACTGCTATTACGAAACAGCCTCGTCGTAACCGGTCTTTTGTTTGCCACGGCAAGCCAGGCTGCCGATGTCCTGGTGCAACGATCCATTGGCATGGAGCTGGCGCGCGACGTCGCCAACGAGGCGGTACTCGCCTGTCGCAAGGCGGGATATCAGGTGAGCGCCGTCGTCGTCGACAGGGAGGCTTCAGTCCGTGCCGTCCTGCGTGACGATGCAGCACCGCGTTTTACCGCCGACATCTCCCGACGCAAAGCCAACATGGTCATCATGGGTGGAACGGCCAGTGGTACGGTGGTAAAAAACCGTGCAGATATTCGCAATGAACTCAATCATATTGATGGACTGATTATGCTGAAAGGCGGACTGCCGATTATCGTCGGTGGTTACCGCATAGGTGCAGTCGGTGTCAGCGGCGCGCCCGGTGGTGACCTGGATGAAGCCTGTGCACGCGCTGCACTCGATGCGCTGGAAGATCGCATTGCATTTTCTGACTAGTACAGCAACCTCTGTGTTTATAACCAGTACTTCGGATAATGTCGCTTTGGGTTACTGGACAGGTTATTGACCACCAGCGCAACAGCCAACATGATGAAGGCGCCGGAAGCTATCGGCGTCAGCACGTATTGATAACCGGTACTATGTACCTGGGCACTACCAATAACGGCGATGAGTGCGGTGGCCCCGCCAGGTGGGTGTAACGTGCGGGTAAAATGCATAGCAACGATGGAGAGTGAAACTGCCAGCGCTCCCAGTACCGCGACGTCCAGGGCCAGATATTTGTACACCGTCACGCCAATAATGGCTGAAACAATATGCCCACCAATCAAATTTCGCGGCTGTGCAAGTTCCACCTGGGGTGTTCCATAAATAAGAACGGCGGATGCGCCGAATGACCCCACCAGAAACAGGCTATCCAGTAAATTGGAATGCGTTAACCTGCTCAGTGTAGCGACAAGATAAATTCCGATAAACGCGCCAAGCCAGGACCAGGCGATTTTGCTAAAAGGTTTTCTCGGTGGACAGACATCTCCACCTTTCATTTTTCCTAAAAAAGATCGAATCATGCGTCAGCCTGCCATAACAGTCAGATATACGAGACTTCACATCCCGTTAACATTTACAGGTTCTATATATCCTTATACCGTTATATCCTTGGGCGACAAAATAGCCTTAAGCTAAAGAGATAGCAAACGTATAACTCAATATCAGATGCCCTCTCCTGACCTACCTGGCCAGTAACCGGTCAAGCTGATTGGCAAACGTCTGGCGGTCAGCCTGGCTCAGCGATGCAGGCCCGCCGGTATTCACCCCGCTGCTACGTAGCGTGTCCATGAAATCCCGCATGTTCAGGCGCTGACGAATATTCTCTTCCGTATAAAGGGCACCACGGGGATTCAGGGCCAGGCAGTCCATGGCAACGACCTCGGCGGCCAACGGGATGTCTGCGGTTATCACCAGGTCTCCCGCTTCTGCGTGCTGCACGATGTAGTTATCCGCCACATCAAACCCGGCAGCAACCTGGACTGAACGGATGTACCGGGATTTGGGGATCTGCAAGGGTTGGTTGGCCACCAGCGTCACCGATACACTCACCCGGTCCGCTGCGCGAAACAGGATATCCTTGATCACTTTCGGGCAGGCGTCGGCATCAACCCAGATCTGTTTTAAGCTCATAATCTATCACGCAGAACGGCAGTGTTTTTGACATAACGGGTGCATTATATCGAAAACCATAGCGGTATTTGGCATTACAGGCGCAAGATACGTTTGATTTCTGTTATACTGCGCCCATTCCGGGTGCCTGACCGGTTAGCACCCTTTGCGACAGATTGATGTCGCCGGAAAAAATCTTGAGCCGTTTGCCCTTTTATCAGGGCCTCCCGCAAGCAAGAATTCCCTTATCCAGCCCGAACCGGCTCCCGCCAGCAGTTGCTGTTGCAGGAAGGGCAAGACTGGAGTCATTACCCCGATGTCATTTGATACCCTCGGCCTGTCGGCCGAACTCCTGCGTGCGATCAGCGAGCAGGGCTACAACGAACCCACCCCGATTCAGCGCAAGGCAATCCCTGTCGTTCTCGAGGGCAAGGATGTACTGGCCGGTGCCCAGACCGGTACCGGCAAGACCGCCGGTTTCACGTTACCGCTATTGCAGCGTTTAAGTGATAAACCCGCCAGCAAAAGCCGGCGTCCGGTTCGGGCACTGGTGCTCACCCCGACCCGCGAACTGGCCGCCCAGGTCGGCGATAGCGTAAAAACCTATGGCCGTCACCTGCCACTGCAATCGGCCGTCATTTTTGGCGGGGTCAAAATTAACCCGCAGATCGAAAAGCTGCGTCGTGGCGTTGATATCCTGGTGGCCACACCCGGCAGGCTGCTGGATCATGCCAACCAGAAGACCGTCGATCTGTCACAGGTCGAAATTCTGGTGCTGGATGAAGCCGACCGGATGCTGGATATGGGTTTCATCCATGACATTCGCAAGGTGATGGCAATGTTGCCCGACAAAAATGCCCGCCAGACGCTGCTGTTTTCGGCAACCTTCTCCGACGAGATCAAGCAACTTGCCAATCGCTTGCTCAACAGCCCGGAACTGATCGAGGTAGCGCGCCGTAATACGACTGCTGAACGCATCGAGCAGCGCGTTCACCCGGTTGATAAAGGCCGCAAGCGTGAGCTGTTGAGCTACATGATTGGCTCCGGTAACTGGCGCCAGGTATTAGTCTTTACTCGCACCAAGCACGGCGCCAATCGCCTGGCCCAGCAGCTGGAAAAAGACGGCCTGGCAGCTTCCGCCATTCACGGCAACAAGAGCCAGGGCGCCCGCACCCGCGCGTTAGCCGGATTCAAAAGCGGTGATATCCGTGTGCTGGTCGCTACCGATATTGCCGCTCGTGGCCTGGATATCGATCAACTGCCACATGTTGTGAATTACGAGTTACCCAACGTGCCGGAAGACTATGTGCACCGCATTGGTCGTACCGGACGTGCCGGCAACGAAGGGGAAGCGATTTCCCTGGTATGCATCGATGAACTCAAACTGTTGCGGGATATCGAACGGCTGTTGAAACGCGAGATCCCCAAAGAAACGCTGGAAGGTTATGAGCCGGACCCCCGCATCAAGGCCGAGCCTATCCAGAACGGGCGCAATAGCAATGGCAATGGCAAGGGACGTTCCCAGCCGCGCAAACAGGGTGACGCACGAAACCGGGGGAATACACCAGCCAAGCGGCCAGGTGGCGGCGGTGGCCGTCGTGCTTCTGGTGGCAACCAGGCACGGCAATCACGTTCCGGTCGAGGTTAGGAAGACCCGCTTAATCAACGGATCGAGTCATAACCTCCATCCAGCCCTTTCTTGCTGTAAACAATCTGCCACAGCTGGTTACGGCGCGCACGCGCCGAACCGGCTGAAGACAGCAGGAAGTAGCGCCACATGCGGTAGAATCGCTGATCGTAACCCAGGCTTTCCAGTGTCTCACGATGGGTATCAATATTTTCCATCCAGGCCATTAACGTCGGGTCGTAATGGGTGCCTATGTTATGCAGGTCTTCCATGATGAAAACACCCTTTGCCGCTGCATCGATCTGCTCCGGCACAGGAAGCATACCACCGGGGAAAATGTACTTGTTGGTCCAGGGATCAACGGCCGTGGCTTTGGTGTTGGTCCCAATCGTATGCAACAGGAACAGGCCGTCATCTTCTAGGCAGCTCTCTACCACGTTCATGTAGGTCCGGTAATTCTTGCTGCCGACATGCTCGAACATACCCACTGATACAATACGGTCAAAGCGTTCTTTCACATCGCGGTAGTCCTGGAAACGCAGCTCAACATCAAGATCACTGTAACGCTCCTGCCCCAATGCAATCTGTTCTTTTGAAACGGTCACACCCACCACCCTGACACCATAATGTTCAGCGGCAAAACCGGCAAAGCTGCCCCACCCGCAACCGATATCCAGCACTCGCATACCCGGCTCCAGCCCGATCTTGCGACAGATCAGGTCAAGCTTGGCATCCTGTGCATCGTTCAGGTTGTCGGCCTCTTTCCAGTAGCCACAAGTGTAGGTCATGCGCGGATCCAGCATGTGCTGGTACAGCGTATTACCGAGGTCGTAGTGGTGTTCACCGATGCGAAATGCCCGGTTACGGCTTTGCAGGTTGACGAGTTTGGACCAGAGTACCGGCCACAACAGTTTTAACGGTGAAATGCGGTGTTCAAGGTCTGCCCGCAGCAAGCGGTAAATCAAGGCATCCAGCGCCTCGCAATCCCACAGGCCCTGCATGTAGGTTTCTCCGAAACCCAACGCGCCACCACTCAACATTTGCTGGTAGAACCGTGAATCGTTAACCTGAATGTCGTGTGGCTGATCGCCGTTGATTTCAATGTTGGCAAGCCCAACAAGACCGCGAATAGCGGCTTCGGCTCTGTCCATGTGCCCTCCTGTCCCCGTTTACCGTCACAGGTGCTACTTTTTCAGCAAACCACTCCCGCCTTTACCCTGTGGATGCTCGACAGCACGTACCTTGCGGGCTGTCTGGTCAAGTACACCATTAATATATTTGTGCGCCTGCTCAGCGCCAAATTTTTTTGTCAGATTAACTGCTTCATTGATAATGACCTTGTAAGGGACATCGACGCGAATCAGAAGTTCATAGCTGGCCATGCGCAGCACAGCACGTTCGACCGGGTCAATCTCCTTTATCGGGCGATCAAGATACGCGGTGAAAGCTTCTTCGACCTCGTCGAGCCTCGCCGGCACCTTGTGCAACAACTCACTGAAGTAGTCAGCATCGGCCTTATCAAAACCTTCTTCCTCGACAAACTGCGTTTCGATATCCGATAAATTATTGCCGGACATATCCCATTGATAGAGCGCCTGCATGGCCAGGCGTCGTGCCCGGGTACGTTGTGCAGCCTGAGGTTTGGCGGGTTGTGTCATGCGCTTTACTGACCGATCTCACGCAGCACATTAATCATTTCAATCGCGGACATGGCAGCTTCGTCACCCTTGTTGCCCGCCTTGGTCCCGGCACGTTCTATCGCCTGCTCGATACTGTCTACCGTGAGCACACCAAATGCCACCGGAATATCATGATTCATGGACACACTGGACAGGCCTTTGGTGCATTCACCTGCCACATACTCGAAATGGGGTGTGCCGCCACGAATCACGGCGCCCAGTGCAATAATGGCATCGTAACGTTTACTGGCAGCCAGACGACTGGCGGCCAGCGGCATTTCAAAAGCACCGGGCACGCGAACAATGGTCAGATCTTTTTCTTCTGCCCCGTGACGCTTCAGGGTATCAATGGCACCACTCAACAGGCTCTCCACCACAAAGCTGTTAAACCGCGCGACCAGAAGAACAATACGCGCATTGTGAATATTCAGTTTACCTTCAATTTCCTGGATGCCGCTCATGACAGTCACTCCGCCTTTTAATGTTTGAATCTATTTCCGGTCGTCGACATATTCGACGATTTCCAGCCCGAAACCGGACAGGCCGTGCTCAACCTTGGGTGCGCTCAATACACGCATTTTCTGTACACCAAGATCCGCCAGTATCTGTGCACCGATACCGTGGGTACGAAGTTCGTGCTGTTCTTCGTGTTTCAGTGCCTCGCCAGTCTTTTCGTGCTCATTGTAGTTCTGGACGCGTCGTACCAGGTCGCGCGGTGTTTCATGCTGCCCCAGGACAACGACCACACCCTGACCGTTATCATTGATGCGGCGCATGGCATCACGCAATGGCCAACCGGTATCCAGCATCTGCGCGCCGAATAAATCACCTAATGCATTCTGTACGTGGACGCGTACCAGCGTGGGTTCCTCATTACTGATCTCACCTTTAACCAGCGCCAGATGCAGCCCGTCGTTGACGATATCCTGGTAGGCATACAACTGAAACTCCCCGCACTCCGTCGGCAGCCGGCATACCGCCACCCGCTCGACGCTCTTTTCGTTGGCAATACGGTAGTGAATCAGGTCCGCGATGGTCCCTACCTTCAAACCATGGACTTCAGCAAACTTTTCCAGGTCGGGGCGGCGTGCCATGGTACCGTCTTCATTAAGAATCTCGACGATGACGGCCGCCGGCTCCTGTTCTGCCAGGCGTGCCAGGTCGCAACCCGCTTCGGTGTGGCCGGCACGAGTCAGCACGCCACCCGGCTGGGCCATCAGCGGGAAAATATGCCCCGGCTGCACGATATCCTGTGGTTTGGCATCCGGTTTTACCGCCGCTTCAACCGTACGCGCCCGGTCATGTGCGGAGATGCCGGTGGTCACGCCTTCGGCTGCTTCGATGGAGACGGTAAAGTTGGTCGCCAGCTGCGCCTGGTTATCGGCCACCATTAATGGCAACGACAACTGGCGACAACGTTCGCGAGTGAGGGTCAGACAGATCAGGCCGCGCCCGTGAGTCGCCATAAAGTTAATGTCTTCCGCCCTGGCCAGGCTGGCGGCCATTAACAGGTCGCCTTCGTTCTCGCGGTCCTCATCATCCATAATAACAACCATCTTGCCCGCACGGATGTCTTCGATGATCTCTTCAATGCTGTTCAGTTTCATAAGCCGGTTGACCTGTCTGCTGCGCCCATAAAACCGCAACGTTGTAAAAGTTCTTCTGTTACCCCTTCGCTACCCGGTTGCGCGGCGCGTTGACCCAGCAACAGGCGTTCCAGATAACGGGCGATAATATCCACTTCCAGATTGAAGGTTCGGCCGGGCCGGAATTCGCCCATCGTGGTTTCAACCAGTGTGTGCGGGACAATATTCAGTTCAAACTCAGCCCCGTCAACGGCATTCACCGTCAGGCTGATGCCATCCACACAGACCGAGCCCTTGGCCGCAATGTAGTGCGCCAGGCTGTCCGGTGCGCGCATACGAAAACGTACCGAGCGCCCGTCTTCATGACGAGATACGACTTCACCAAGACCGTCCACGTGACCGCTGACCAGGTGCCCGCCAAGCGGGGTGGACAGCGTCAACGCTTTTTCCAGGTTAACCCTGTCACCGGTTTTCAGTTCGCCGGTACGCGTACAGGCCAGGGTTTCACCGGAGACATCGGCCCAGAAACCATCTCCGGGTAATTCCACCACTGTCAGACACACACCGCTGGTGGCAATACTGTCACCAATTACAACATCTGCAAGCGCAAGCTTGCCGGTGCGAATATGCAGGCGCAGATCATCACCCTTCGGCTGCAGGGCAGCGACTTCCCCCATGGATTGTATAATACCGGTAAACATAGCTGTTTCGTTTGTCCTGTTAATCCTGTGCCGGTCGCAACGTCAGACGCAGCGTGTCGCCAACCTGGCGTATATCCTGCCACTGGAGCGGAATACGGTCCTGCATCTTTTCCAGCCCCGGCAGATGAAATAACCCGCGTGCCGAATCACCCATCAGGTGTGGCGCCAGGTACAGCACCAGTTCATCGATCAGCCCGGCCGCCATGAATGTGCCGGCCAGTGTCGGACCGCATTCCAGCAGCACCTCATTTATTTCACGTGCGGCGAGTTCCTGCAACACGGCCTGTGGTGATGGCTGCCCATCCTGTGCCTCAACGACACAAACACGTGCTCCCGCCTGTTCCAGTGTTGTGCGTGCCACTGCATCATCATTCACTGTCATAACCAGCGTTTCGCCGGGCAATGACAATAACTTCGCCTGTGGTGACAGACGTAACCGACTGTCCAGCACGACACGTAATGGCTGACGCAGTGGTTCAACACCATACAGTTGCGACGGTTCCAGTCGCACATTCAGCGACGGGTCGTCCGACAGAATGGTGCCCATGCCGGTCATAATGGCAGAACTGCGCGCCCGTAAGCGCTGCACATCCTGTCTTGCTTCCGGACCACTGATCCACTGGCTCTCACCCGACGCCATGGCCGTGCGCCCGTCAAGACTGGCTGCCAGTTTGACGCGCAGCCAGGGCCGACCACGTTCCATACGTGAGTTGAAACCGGGGTTCAGATCACGCACCTGCGCTTCCAGCAGCCCGGCCTCGACCTTGATCCCCGCGGCTCGCAGCACCTCGATACCGCTACCCGCCACCTGTGGATTCGGGTCCTGCATACCGATCACGACTCGTGCGACACCGGCCTTGACCAGTGCTTCTGCACAAGGTGGTGTGCGCCCGGTATGACTGCACGGTTCCAGCGTCACATAAGCCGTTGCGCCACGGGCGCGGTCACCGGCTTCACGCAATGCATGCACTTCGGCATGCGCTTCGCCAGCCCGCTGATGCCAGCCACGACCGGACACTTCAGTACCGGTAACGATCAAACAGCCAACGTTCGGGTTGGGGTGTGTACTGTAAACACCTTGCCGGGCCAGTTGTACCGCCTCGGCCATAAAGGAACGATCGGCTGTATCAAATACTGTTGTATCTGCCTGCGAGCGCTCAGGCATCGGGCAGCTTTTCCGCTTCGTCCGGCAACAACGGCATCTGGTTACGCTTTTCTTCCGGCGTGGGTTCCTGCTCAAGACGTTCGATCTCGTCGCGGAATTCACTCACATCCTGGAAGCTGCGATACACCGAGGCAAAACGGACATAGGCCACCTGGTCGAGACTGCGCAACTCTTCCATAACCCATTCGCCCACTTGGCGAGAGGGGATTTCACGCTCGCCACAGGCTTGCAGGCGGTGCTGAATACGGCTGATACCGGCTTCCACACTTTCAGTATCGACCGGGCGTTTTTCCAGCGCACGCAGCACACCGGTGAGTAATTTCTCTTCATTAAACGGTTCGCGCGTGCCATCACTCTTGATGATGCGCGGCATCACCAGTTCGGCCGATTCATAGGTCGTAAAACGATCCGCACAGGCCATGCATTCACGACGACGGCGCACCTGCATCCCTTCGCCGGCGAGGCGTGAGTCGATGACTTTGGTATCCATGTTTCCACAGAACGGGCAGCGCATGTGCGGTCAGTCTCCGATGGACAAGGGCTTCAACCGTAAACCGGGAAGCGTTTGCAGATCTCCAGTACCTTCACCTTGACCTGCTCGACGGTACCGGCATTTTCCACATCGTCCATGATATCGCACATCCAGCCGGCCAGTTCGCGCACCTCGGCTTCACCGAAA
>UOFM01000365.1_pt1 | contig 10901 bp, 10 predicted proteins | sample 1990071 | NCBI WGS metagenome assembly UOFM01 (sample SAMEA4728526, study PRJEB27164) | hydrothermal vent metagenome | biome: marine basaltic hydrothermal vent biome; feature: marine hydrothermal vent; material: mineral | place: Pacific Ocean | collected 2011-06-14/2011-07-23 | depth 1741 m
GGACATCGACCTGGGTGGCCGCCAGGCCGATTCCCGGCGCGGCGTACATGGTTTCAAACATGTCATCGACCAGCTGACGCAGGGCATCATCAACCAGACTGACCGGTTTTGCCTTCGTTCGCAGCCGTGGATCGGGAAAATGGAGGATTTCGAGCTTCGCCATGTGATTTTCGTCACAATCAACCAACACTATCGTGAATATACTCTAACATAATGATCGTACGGCCGTTTGCACTATCCCCGCTATTTTGTGGTGAAACAAAATTCGCTACACTCCGCGAGCCGACTGCCGTTAACTATCACCGGATAACTGCGTCAGCGGTGGGCTGGCGCGCAGCACAGACAAAAACGGAACGTATAAAGGGACGCCCATATGTCGATACTCAAATCGCTGGCGCTGGCTCTGGTTCTTGTAACCACAGCCGTATTCGCCGACCAGGTGGCACTGAAGGAAGGACATCCTGACCGCTACGTGGTCGTCAAGGGGGACACGCTCTGGGATATTTCCGGGACATTCCTCGACAACCCCTGGCTGTGGCCGGAAATCTGGTACGTTAATCCCCAGATCGATAACCCTCACCTGATTTACCCGGGCGATGTGATTAACCTGGTCTATATTGACGGAAAACCGCAACTGCGCATCCAGCGCGGCAAGGGTACCTTCAAACTGTCGCCGACAGCTCGCGCCGAACGGCTGGACAAGGCCATCCCGACCATTCCGATTGACAGCATCCAGCAATTCCTGACACAGCCGCTGGTGGTCGATGAAAATACGATGGAAGATGCGGCTTACGTCGTATCCAGCGCGGGAGAGCACCTGATTGTCGGTGCCGGTGACCGTATCTACGTTCGTGGCATCAGTGCCGACCAGGGCAACCGCTACAACGTATTCCGCCCCGGCGATGCCTATATCGACCCGGACAGCGGGGAAGTGCTCGGCTACGAGGCCCTGTACCTGGGCGATGGACGCACTGAACGCTTTGGCGACCCGTCCACCCTGAAGCTGGACCGTACCACCCGGGAGATCAATATCGGTGATCGTGTTATGCCGATGACCAAGGAAGATGTCTACGCCTACTTCACACCGCACCCGAACGACAGCGATGTCAAAGGCACTATCATCGCCGTCGTTGATGGCGTCAGCCAGATCGGCCAGTACCAGGTTGTCGTCATTAACCGTGGCAAGCGTGAAAACATCGATGTCGGCACTGTATTCGCCGTCGAACAACGCGGCGACACCATCTCGGACCAGGTCACTGAAGACACCAAGGATACGGTGAAATTACCCGATGAACGCGCCGGGTTGCTGATGGTGTTCCGTACCTTTGACAAGGTCAGTTTCGGCCTGATCATGAAAGCCACCAGTTCACTGCACGTGGGAGACAGCCTCCGCACACCCTGAGGGTAAAACACAATGTGCTGGCAAAAGCCGGTACCTTCGGGCATGGTGCTATCATGTTTCGAGGTACCGGTTTTTTATTGGGAGAGGCTCAAGGATGAGATCACACCCGGAAACATCCGACAATCACACACAACCGTCCGACGGCCTGTTTTACTGGCTGGCACTGGTACGCCTGCCGGGGATGGGCAGCCGCCGCATTGCTGGTCTGCTCGAAACCTTCGGAACGCCCGCCGGCGCATTTACGGCGTCGGCAGAACAACTGCGCCAGGCCGGTGTACCGGCGAATGCTCTCGATGGCTTCCGGCAACCGGATCAGGCCGCCATTGAACATGACCTGCGCTGGGGAGAAGCCCCGGACAATCATCTCATCTGTCTGGATGACCCGCGTTACCCGCAGCTGCTGAAAGACATCCCCGACCCGCCACCACTTCTGTTCGTACACGGTGACCCGGATTACCTGCGACAACCGCAACTGGCGATAGTGGGTAGCCGCAATCCGACACCTTCCGGGATCAGGCTGGCGCGGGAATTTGCGGCCTACCTGACAGAGTTCGGCCTGACCATCAGCAGCGGGATGGCGACCGGCATTGACGCAGCCGCCCATGAAGGCGCACTCAATGGGCAGGGCAGTACACTGGCTGTTGCCGGTACCGGACTGGATCGCGTGTACCCGGCCTGTCATCGCGACCTGGCACACCGTATCGCCGACCATGGCGCACTGGTATCCGAGTTTCCACCCGGCACCGCGCTGCTGCCCTCTAATTTCCCGCGCCGCAATCGCATCATCAGCGGCCTGAGCGTCGGTACGCTGGTGGTGGAAGCCGCGCTGCGGTCAGGCTCCCTGATTACCGCACGCCTGGCACGCGACCAGGGGCGTGAGGTGTTCGCCATCCCGGGGTCCATCCACAACCCGCTTGCGCGCGGTTGTCATGCACTGATTCGCGAAGGTGCCAAACTGGTGGAAACCGGCCAGCACATTCTTGAAGAACTGGCCCCGCTGATCACACTGGCGCAGACCACTGACAACCTGCAGGCCGTGCAACACACTGACACAACGGCAAACACCACAGGCGACAAAACCACAGCACTTGCAGAGGATTACCGGAAATTACTCGACTGCATGGGCTACGACGCCGTCAGCGTTGACGAACTGGTACAACGCAGCGGATTGACGCCGGAAGAGGTTTCCTCCATGCTGCTCATGCTGGAACTGGATGGCCATCTCGATTCCGGTCCCGGCGGGCGCTATACCCGCGTACGATAGAGGCCTGAAATGAAAGAGAATATGTTTGACGTGCTGATGTATTTGTTTGAGCACTATTACATGGATGAGGAAACCGATCTGAGTCCGGATCGTGAGTCCCTGCATACAGAATTACTGGAAGCCGGCTTCCCGTCACTGGAAATTAACCAGGCCTTTGAATGGCTGGAAGGCCTTGCGGTACAGGAACACGAAATCCAGTCACCGCAAACCGAGAATGCCATCCGTATCTTCTCGGAGCGTGAGTGCGAACGACTGGACACCGAGAGCCGTGGCTTCCTGCTGTTCCTGGAACAGATGGGCATTTTGCCACCGGATTCGCGGGAGCGCGCCATCGAACGCGCCATGGCACTGGAGACCGATGACTTCGACATCAGTCAACTGAAGTGGGTGATTCTGATGGTGTTGTTCAATCAGCCCGGTGCCGAAGCCGCCTATGCGTGGATGGAAGACCTGGTGTTTGACAGTGTGCCGGGAGGCTACCTGCACTAACGGAAACGACAGACAAATTCAGCATCAAGCCGCACCCTGTGCGGCTTTTTAGCTATTAGAGACTATGAGCAAAAACCTCGTAATAGTGGAATCGCCCGCGAAGGCGAAGACCATCAAAAAATACCTCGGCAAGGGCTTTGAAGTCCTGGCCTCGTACGGTCACGTGCGCGACCTGGTTCCGAAAGAAGGCGCGGTGAAACCCGACGAGGATTTCGCTATGAAATACCAGGTTATCGAACGCAACGCCAAGCATGTCGATGCCATCGTCAAGGCGCTGAAGAAAGCCGACACCCTGTACCTCGCGACTGACCCGGATCGCGAAGGTGAAGCCATCTCCTGGCACTTGCTGGAATTGCTGAAAGAACGCGGCATCCTGAAAGACAAGAGTACCTACCGCGTGGTGTTCCACGAAATCACCAAGCGCGCCATCAACGAAGCGGTCGAACACCCGCGCGAACTGTCGATCGATATGGTCAACGCACAGCAGGCTCGCCGTGCGCTGGATTACCTGGTTGGCTTCAACCTGTCACCGCTGCTATGGAAAAAAATACGCCGCGGCCTCTCTGCGGGACGCGTACAAAGCCCCGCACTGCGCATGATTGTCGAGCGCGAGGAAGAGATCGAGAAATTCAAACCGCGTGAATACTGGACCATCGAAGCCGACCTGGAAAAGGACAAACAGGCCTTTACTGCCAGGCTCACCTACCTGCACAGCAAAAAACTCAGCCAGTTCTCCATCAACAAGGAGAAACCGGCGTACGAGGCCGAAAAGGAATTGATGGATGCTGCCAACGGCAAGCTGACCGTCAGCACCATTGAGAAAAAACAGCGCAAGCGTAACCCGGCCGCACCCTTCACCACCTCGACACTGCAACAGGAAGCCTCACGCAAGCTCGGCTTCACCACCAAGCGCACCATGAGCGTGGCGCAACAGTTGTATGAAGGCATCGATATCGGCGAAGGCGCGGTTGGTCTGATCTCCTACATGCGTACCGACTCGGTGAACCTCGCCAACGAAGCGCTGGATGAAATACGCGAACTGATTGCCGAGCGTTACGGCGACAAGGCGCTGCCGGATAAACCACACCATTTCAAAACCAAGGCCAAGAATGCCCAGGAAGCACACGAAGCGATCCGCCCGACCTCGGCCAGAAATATCCCCGAGGACATCAAGAAGCACCTGGGCTCAGACCAGTACAAGCTCTATAACCTGATCTGGAAGCGTACCGTTGCCTGCCAGATGACACATGCGACCATTCATACCGTAGGTGTGGACTTCAACATCGGCGATGGCAACACGCTGCGTTCCACCGGCTCCACGGTGGCAGACCCGGGTTTTATGGCCGTGTATGAAGAAGGCGTGGATGACGCCAAAAAAGGCGGCGGTGAAGAAAATCGCCTGCCGCCACTGGAAAAAGGCGACACGGTGGATCTGCACAAGATCCGCCCGGAACAGCACTTCACCGAGCCACCACCGCGCTTCAGTGAAGCCAGCCTGGTCAAAACACTGGAAGAACACGGCATCGGCCGGCCATCGACTTACGCCACTATCATCTCGACACTGCAACAACGCGAGTATGTGACGCTGGAAAAGAAACGCTTCCAGCCCACCGACGTCGGCCGCATTGTCAGCAACTTCCTGACCAACCACTTCACCAAGTATGTGGACTATGACTTCACCGCTCGCCTCGAAGATGAACTCGATGCCGTGTCGCGGGGAGAGAAGGAATGGGTCCCGCTGATGAAGGAGTTCTGGTACCCGTTCAAGGAACTGGTCAAGGACAAGGAAGAAAGTGTCTCTCGCAGCGAAGTCACCACAGAACCGCTCGGCGAGGACTGCCCCAAGTGTGGCAAACCGCTTAATATCCGCCTTGGCCGGCGCGGGCGCTTTGTCGGTTGCAGTGGCTACCCTGACTGTGACTACACGCGCAACCTTAACGATGACGGTGAAAGCAACGAACCGGAAATCGTGGAAGGTCGCAATTGCCCGGAGTGTGATTCACAACTGATTATTCGTAGCGGCCGCTACGGCAAGTTCATCGGCTGCTCCGGTTACCCCAACTGTAAATATATCGAACCGCTGGAAAAACCCGAAGACACCGGCGTCACCTGCCCGAAATGCAACAAGGGCACCATGCTCAAACGCAAGTCACGACGCGGCAAGATTTTCTTTTCCTGTTCAACCTACCCGGACTGTGACTATGCGGTGTGGAACGAACCGGTGGAAGGCCCCTGCCCTGAGTGCAACTGGCCGATCCTGACTATCAAGACCACCAAGAAACGCGGCACCGAACGCGTATGCCCGCAACAGGACTGCTCCTTTGCCGAACCGTTTGAGCAGGACGAAGCCGAAGAGACCAGTAGCGCCGATTGAACGGTTTTCCGTCACACTGGCAGATCTCCCGGGCAGCGCGCTGCATCCACAGCGGCGGCATTGTTGCCTACCCGACCGAAGCCGTGTTCGGGCTGGGTTGTGATCCCACCGATCCAGGTGCCGTCATGCGGTTGCTGGCGCTCAAACAACGTCAGCCTGAAAAAGGCCTGATTCTGGTCGCTGCATCGCTGCAACAGCTACAACCCTGGGTCGCCCCCCTGCCCCGCAAACTAAATCGCCGCCTCGAATCGAGCTGGCCCGGCCCGTATACCTGGCTGTTGCCCGCCACAGAGCACTGCCCGGTCTGGCTGACTGGCGGTCGCGATACGCTGGCCGTACGCGTCAGTGCTCACCCGGTCGTGCAACGCCTGTGCAAGGCCACGGGTGGCGCCATCGTGTCCACCAGCGCCAACCGTGAAGGCAAACCACCTGCTCGCACACGGCTGCAAATCCGGCTACGATTTCCGACCGGAATCGATTATTGTCTGCCAGGCACGCTGGGTGATCTGAAACAACCCACCCGTATCCGCGACCTTCGAACCGGTCGTGTCATCCGCTAACCGGAAATCACATGCCGCAAACCGACAACAACGTACCCGATATCCATGCCGTCGAGGAGTACCTGACAGATCTGCAGAATCGCATCTGTACGGCCCTGCAGCATTTCGAACCCGACACACCGTTCCACGAAGACAGCTGGGTTCGCGATGAAGGCGGTGGTGGCCGCTCACGCGTGCTGGAAGACGGCGCTGTGTTCGAAAAAGCCGGCATCAACTTTTCCCATGTCCATGGTGGAGAACTGCCGGCCTCTGCCACCGCCCATCGACCGGAACTGGCAGGACGTCGTTTCGAGGCACTGGGGGTATCGCTGGTGATACACCCGCAGAATCCCTACATACCCACCTCACACGCCAACGTGCGTTTCTTTATGGCTGAAAAAAAAGGTGCGGCACCCGTCTGGTGGTTTGGTGGCGGCTTCGATATGACGCCTTACTACGGCTTCGAAGAAGACGCCGCACACTGGCACCAGACGGCCAGGAATGCCTGTGAACCCTTTGGTGACGATCTGTATCCGCGTCTGAAACAATGGTGTGATGAATATTTCTATCTGAAACACCGCAACGAACCGCGCGGTATCGGCGGCTTGTTTTTCGATGATTACAATGCCCCCGGGTTTGCCGACAGCTTTGCTTTCATGCGTAGCGTCGGTGACCATTATGTTCCGGCTTATGTTCCCGTTGTGGAAAAACGCAAGGATCTTCCCTACGGGAAACGCGAACGCGATTTCCAGCTGTACCGGCGCGGTCGCTATGTAGAGTTCAACCTGGTGTATGACCGCGGCACGCTGTTCGGCCTGCAGACCGGCGGACGCACCGAATCCATCCTGATGTCACTGCCACCCCTGGTGAAGTGGCGTTATGACTGGCAGCCTGAGCCCGGCTCGGCCGAAGCCGCGCTGTACGAAACTTTTCTGAAACCCCGGGACTGGGTATAGGCTGGCCTGAAACAGGCCAGCCACGATTACCCGGTTTTTCTAGTGCAGACCACCGCCTTCGCGCGCCATTTTTGACTCGTTGAGCTTGACCCGCAGCAGATTCAGGCCTTCCAGATAGGGAACCGTATTGTTGGCACGAATCACATTTCGGCCTTCTTTACTGCCGGCAAAACGAATAAATTCCCTGGCCATGTTGGCATGCTCACTGTCCTTGTTGTAAACCAGGTACAGGGGACGGTAGAGCAAATAAGCACCTGTGCTTACATTCTCGTAAGTCGGCGACTTCCCGTTCAGGTCAAGAATCTTGACGTTACGTTTGCGCGCACTGCTGATACCTGAAATAGCAAAAGTCCCTGGCTCGCTTTCCACCTTCTTTTCCAGTGGCCCCGAAGAATCAAACAGCTCGCTGGCGACAAACTCCTGGTCATAATTATCGAACAACAACTTGCGCGTTGTGCTCCCGACACCGGAGATCTTGCCCTTGCGCACAAGCAGGTTTATCGGCATGTCTTCGCCACCCAACTGTTTCCAGTTAGTAATCTGGCCAAGGTAAACCTTGCGCAAATCTTCCAGAGAAATATTATTCACCGGACTGTCCTTGTGCACGATGGCAACCAGCGCATCCCAGGCAACCGGCACCTGCACGATACCGCTCTCTTCGGCGACACCACGAATCCTGCGCCGACAACTGCCGCCGAGATCAGCTGACATACTTGCCACATCACGAATACCGCGTGTTGCCCCACCACCCTGTACATCAATGACAATACCGGTTTTCTTCTCATAGGCTTTGGCAAGATTCACCAGATAGGCCTTCTTGGAAATACCACAACCCACCCAGTGTAGTGCTGGCTGCTGCTCGGCGAGTACCGGTTGCGCCATGATCGGCGAGACAAGCACCAACATCATCAATGTCAAAAATCTGCCCATTCCATTCCCCTTTTCCATTTTGGTCCCTCCTGGAAGCCAATATACAATCATTACAGGCAATACCTGTTTAACAGGAACATCTCATCAACGCGTTAGCGGCCCGAACCCGCCAAAGTTAATACCTCAGCGATCATCGGGCTGTCTGTTTCGTTCAGCTGATATACTCCTGTAACAGACTGAAACATACGAGAAAACACGAAGGATTCAATCATGAAGAAATGGGAATGTGTCGTTTGCGGATTTATCTACGACGAATCCAAAGGCTGGCCGGAGGATGGCATCGCACCCGGCACCCGCTGGGAAGACGTTCCGGAGAACTGGGAATGCCCGGACTGTGGTGTGTCCAAAGCAGATTTCGAAATGGTTGAAACATGAAGCTGACACACTGAGCAAAAAAAAACCCCACCTGTCTGGTGGGGTAAAAAACGCTTTTCAGCGTCGGAGGAGTCAGTCACATAGCTAATGAATCCGTTTGATCTGGATTGCGCCTTCAGTGAAGGAGACGCAGTCCAAATCGAGTTCCATCCATGGATCGAGATTGTCGACCTTATCCCTTATAGCGGTCGACCCGGCAGTTTCTTTAGCCATCCACTGGCTGCCGCTTCCCGTCCTTACCCAGGGTGGATGCAAGCTTGGTGCCAACTTCCTGAAAAACAATCAGGCTGCTGTTCCAAGTGAACATTTTGATATACACGGGAACGGGGTTAACGATTTCTTGACGTAATAAGGCTCACCGAGTGGTGCAAAATCGCCGAACTCCCGGCGACTGGCGGAATATCGACCGTTGCATGGCCTATCGCGATGCCTGTTTCTGGAATCCCTGTGTTGCGTGCCCGGCCCGGTCAGTTTATCGATCACTTCAACCTCCTGAGGTACACTGTCGCTACTCGGCTCCTGCGATCAATAGAGGGTTATAACGTGTCTGAAATCGAAACCGGCCGTGGCCGCTATCCCGGTGTGCGCATGCGCCGTATGCGCCACGACGATTTTTCTCGCCGCTTGATGCGCGAGTCGCGGCTCAGCGTCAATGACCTGATCTGTCCGCTGTTCGTTCTCGAAGGCAGCCGCCAGCGTGAAGCCGTCGCCTCTATGCCCGGCGTGGAACGTCTGAGCATTGACCTGATGCTGGAAGAAGCCAGCGCACTGTATGAACTGGGAATACCCGCCGTCGCCCTGTTCCCGGTCACGCCGCCGGCGGCCAAGAGTGATGACGCCGCCGAGGCATTCAATCCGGACGGACTGGCACAACGCGCAGTGCGTGAGCTGAAACGGCAGCTTCCGGAACTGGGCGTTATCACCGATGTGGCACTCGACCCATTCACCAGCCATGGCCAGGATGGCCTGATTGATGAAACCGGCTATGTCCTCAATGACGAAACCGTCGACGTTCTGGTCAGGCAAGCGCTTTCCCATGCCCAGGCCGGCGCCGACATTGTTGCACCGTCCGACATGATGGATGGTCGTATTGGCGCCATACGCAGCGCGCTGGAAGCTGCGGGTCACCGCAATACCCGTATTCTCGCCTACGCCGCCAAATATGCATCGAGCTTTTATGGCCCGTTCCGTGATGCCGTGGGTTCGGCCAGCAATCTGGGGGGTGGCAATAAATACAGCTACCAGATGGACCCGGCCAATACTGATGAAGCCCTGCGGGAAGTCAGTCTCGACCTGGAGGAAGGCGCCGACATAGTAATGGTCAAGCCCGGCATGCCCTACCTCGATATTGTTCGCCGGGTAAAGGATCAGTTCGGCGCCCCTACCTTTGTCTACCAGGTCAGCGGTGAATACGCCATGCTGATGGCTGCCGCACAGAATGGCTGGCTGGATGAGAAGGCCGTTGTTATGGAATCCCTGCTGGCATTCAAGCGTGCCGGTGCTGACGGCATACTCACCTATTTTGCCAGGCGCGCCGCGCAATGGTTGAAGGAAGGATGAACGAAACAGAAAACGTCGACCGCTATGCCGTCATGGGCAATCCGATTGCCCACAGCAAGTCACCGAGAATCCATCGCCTGTTTGCCGAACAAACTGGCCAGCGACTGCACTATGACGCCATACTGGTGCCGGAAGACGGTTTTGCCGATGCCGTTGCCGCATTCCTGTTTAACGACTCCGGCAAGGGACTCAATATCACCGTACCGTTCAAGCAACAGGCCTGGCAGCTCGCGGGGCACCTGAGTGAACGCGCCGAACTGGCCGGCGCGGTGAATACCCTGATGCCGAAAGACAGTGCACTGTACGGTGACAACACCGACGGTGCCGGATTGGTACGAGACCTGGCACACAATCATGGTATCTCGCTGGAAGGCAAACAAATCCTGCTGCTGGGTGCCGGCGGTGCAGCACGCGGCGTCGTGCTTCCCCTGCTTGAACAACAACCGTCATCCCTGCACATCGCCAATCGTACCGTGTCACGCGCCCGGGAACTGGTGGAACGCTTTGCGGATTATGGTGAACTCAGCGCGAGTGGATTTGATGCCCTGCATGGAAACTTCGACATTGTTATTAATGCGACTGCGGCCGGGCTGGGCGGTGAAGTGCCTCCCTTGCCTGATGGCATCATTGACGAACACAGCCTGTGCTACGACATGATGTATGCCTCGGAACCCACCGCCTTTGTACGCTACTGCAACGAACACCATGCTGCACAGGCTATCGACGGGCTGGGCATGCTGGTGGAACAGGCCGCCGAATCATTTCGACTGTGGCGCGGCGTGATGCCTGATACACGACCGGTTATTGAGGCGCTGGGGAATACGCCGGGTTGATTTCGTCACGGGCGGGAGACAACGCATCCCCCCCACCAGGCATCACCGCATCGTTACCAGTTCTTCTGCGCTGGTGGGATGGATTGCCACGGTTTCATCGAGGTCTTTTTTTGTTGCACCCATACGGATTGCCACGGCAAAACCCTGTAGCATTTCATCTGCGCCCGGGCCGATGACGT
>UOFM01000096.1_pt1 | contig 10523 bp, 11 predicted proteins | sample 1990071 | NCBI WGS metagenome assembly UOFM01 (sample SAMEA4728526, study PRJEB27164) | hydrothermal vent metagenome | biome: marine basaltic hydrothermal vent biome; feature: marine hydrothermal vent; material: mineral | place: Pacific Ocean | collected 2011-06-14/2011-07-23 | depth 1741 m
ATTTAAAATCGATAATTGATGGTTATAAAAGTGACGAAGAGACTGTTTATAACAGCTGGTTCGTAAATAATGATGAACGTCTAAAAGCATTCCGAACTATCCGGAGGGGTGTTTTTGATGTGATACAGGATATAAAAGACGGAAGTTTTGGGAATGACTTTAAAGGTTCGTCCCTGGAATTTGTTTTAAACTGTATCACGGAACAAAAGCAAGTGTTTAAGGGGGCATCGCATCCATTTTACTGGAAGCCAAAATTACGAATACCTGATATTTACGAGAATGAGGAAAACAAGATTGCATTTGGTCAATTTCTGGAAAGGTGCATAAATGCCACAAAAGAAGATCAAATAATCAAGGAAATAATTTTACTGGACCAACGAAAAATTAAAGGGTTAGGTCCGGCAGTTGCAAGTATTCTTTATTTTTTACATCCGACAATTATACCTCCATGCAACACGGCTATTGTTAACGGGTTTAATGTTCTTTTCAAAGATAAGGTAAAGCTTGGGTCATGGTCGGAATATCTCAGGATGAGAGAAGTTATAATAGAAAAAAATGATGAGCTAAAGGCTGAACTATCAACCGACCTGGGTGCTTTTGCAGGGCTTCTGTTTGACGTTGGTGAAAAGAAATTGCTGGTAAGTGACGATCATCTTTCTGATGAAGAACGAACAAAGATCGAAAAGAAAATCAAGAAACGGCATAAGGAAGTGGTGAGCGAAATGGAGGAAGAAGATCTCCATACTGAAATGCAGCATCACATTCTCACTATCGGAAGCTCAATTGGTTATGATGTTATTGCCGCATCAAATGACAGGTCAAAATGTCACAACGGCAGTAGTCTGTCTTTTATCTGTATAGATAAATTTCCGGAAATAGATGTTGATAAAGACACTTATAAAACAATAACGCTTATTGATGCAATCTGGTTTGAAAAGGATTCGAATAAAATCACCTGTGCTTTTGAAGTAGAAAAAAGCACGTCCATCTATTCCGGGATATTAAGGCTAACCGATCTTTATTATTCCTTTCCGGATAACCTGCCATCTTTGTACCTTGTTATTCCTGACAAGCGGGAGAAAGAGGTGATATTACAGCTACAGAGGCCATCGATTAAAAATAGTGATATTGAGATTCACTATATATTGTTCAGCGATTTAAGAAAGGATTGTGATGCAATTTGCAAGTTTGGTGAAGATAAAGATATTCTCAAAAAAATATCAAAGGTGGTGAGTTGAGATTTTAACCCGCCCAAAGTGTATGGATACCCACCCCTTAACCATACCGCCCCCTGTCAAAACGCATGCTAAACTCCGCGACTTAAAGTTTACGGGACAGGAAAATAATTATGAGCGAGCAGTCATTTCACCCGCCGGTACGCACCCTGATGGGCCCCGGCCCTTCCGATGTTAACCCACGTGTTCTTGAAGCCATGTCGCGCCCGACCATCGGTCACCTCGACCCGCTGTTTGTTGCATTGATGGACGATATGAAAGAACTGTTGCGCTATGCTTTTCAGACCGATCATGAATTGACCATGCCAGTCTCTGCCCCGGGATCAGCAGGCATGGAAACCTGCTTCGTTAATCTGGTCGAACCGGGCGATAAAGTACTGGTCTGTCAGAACGGTGTGTTCGGTGGCCGCATGAAAGAAAATGTTGAGCGCTGTGGTGCGACACCGGTGATGGTGGAAGACGAGTGGGGCAAACCGGTTGACCCAGGCAAGGTCGAGGAAGCCCTGAAGGCGAACCCGGACATTCGTCTGGTGGCTTTTGTGCATGCTGAAACGTCTACCGGCGCTATTTCCGATGCAAAAACGCTGGCTGAAATTGCCCATCGACACGATTGCCTGATTATTGCGGACTGTGTGACGTCACTGGGTGGTTCACCGCTGAAAGTATCGGAGTGGGGTCTGGATGCGGTTTATTCCGGTACGCAAAAGTGCCTGTCCTGTACGCCGGGTCTGTCACCCGTCACGTTCAGCGAGGCGGCGGTGGAGCGTATCAAAAACCGCAAGACAACCGTACAGAGCTGGTTTATGGATCTTAACCTGGTGCTGGGTTACTGGGGTGGTGGGGCGAAACGTGCCTATCACCATACTGCGCCCATCAATGCGTTGTACGGTCTGCATGAGTCGCTGGTGATTCTGAAAGAAGAAGGCATCGAGAATGCCTGTCAACGGCATCAATACAATCACAATGCCCTGCGTGCCGGTGTTGAAGCGATGGGCTTGTCGTTTGTCGTGGATGAAGCGTCTCGTCTGCCGCAACTGAACTCGGTTACGATTCCGGAAGGTGTGGACGAGGCGGTGGTACGGTCACGTCTGCTGAATGAATACAGTCTGGAGATCGGTGCAGGTCTTGGTCCACTGGCGGGCAAGATCTGGCGTATCGGTCTGATGGGGTTTGCGAGTAACCAGAAGAATGTGCTGCTGTGCCTGGGCGCACTGGATGCTGTGCTGACAGATATGAAAGCGCCGATCACGTCCGGTGTGGCAGTGGAAGCCGCGATGAAGGCGTTTGCTTCCTAAAGAGCTTCAACTTTTTTATTGAAGAATTGCTTGCTCCAGAGTTTCAGGCTTTGTTGCTCGGCGCTGTTCAGGAAGCGTGAAACATCTTCAGCTGCCTCGGTCCAGTTGATTGTTGCTGTTTTTTCTAAAAGGGTGTTTATCAGCCAGCCTTTATCAATATTGATGACCTGACCTTCCCAGGGACCATATTGATAGAGGGCTGCTTGCAAATGTACAAAGTTGGGCTGGATATTCTGTTTTACATACCAGTTAAAGTCATACCAGTCACGTCCTTTCAAATAGGGCCTGCAAAGTAAAGCATGAATTTTCAGAGAGAAGTTACTGCGAGGATCCTGGTGACAGATCTCAAAATCAAGAGGGAAGTCGAGATAGGTATAGTCATAACCTGAACCTTCTGGTGGATTAACATCAATTTCCAGCTTGATTGTGAGTTTCTTGTCTTCCTGGCCACGGTGGAAGGCCAGATCCAGCTGATTGCTTATTGAGTTATCTTTCAGCAAAGCCTTCTTTACGCGCTGATCCATACGACTCTTGTCTATCGCTTCTGATCGCAACCCAAATTCCTGTAAGCCACTTAGCAATTTTGTCAGGTAGTGGTCCCAGTCGAAAGCACGGTCGGGTACTTTGAGGATGAAATCCAGATCCTCGGAAAATCGGGGCAGTCCATGCAAAATACGCAAGCTGGTGCCACCTTGAAATGCTGCGACATTAAAAAAATCTGCTCTCCACAAAGAATATAAAACAATCTCTTGCAAGATCTCTCTGGTTGCCTGCTCTTCTTCTACAGGGCCAATAGCCTTATAGCTGTCCAGTCGTTTCTGGATTAATTCAATCATTGCCTAGCTCCCTGGCTAACGATGTGAGAAATGTTTTGACACGTTTTTGTTTATAGACGAGTTCCAGAATACCGATATCCGCACTGGTGATAGTTTGAAGATGTTCATGATCAATCCGCAAACCATCGGTCAGCCATTCCATACCCTGCCATTCGACTTTACGTAAGCACACCAGGTCTATCAGGGCGCGGAACGGTTTGGCTACCAGCATGGTTTGTTCAGTAATCTTTACACGTTCAACCAATTCCAGGAAGTAGCCCGCCTGAATTGCCAGGGGATGGAAAGTAAAATGCCCAAACACCGGGTGTGTGTAATCAAATGACTTTCGGCCTGGCGTTACGCTGGCCGTGGTATAAACCGCTTCGGGAATCCAGCTGTGGTGAGCGAGTGCCGTTTCAAACGATACATAGCTGCCGGGTACGAATGCCTGGGCCAGTGCAAAAGGGTGGGCAGGATAATTACGGAAACGGTTGGCAAGCAGATAACGGCCCCGGGTCAGCCGCAGCAGCTCGCCGGCTTTCATGGCCCGGTTAACCAGACCATACCGGCGCTGTGGGCTACCACCCACAATTCTGGCCAGTTGTGTATCTGAAAGCACCTGGTTTTGTAGACCCAGATCGATTAGCTGCTCCGTAAGTTTTTGCATTGCCCTTGATCGGACGCCCATTGGAATGTCAGATAATTCCATAAACTTCCATAAAATGCAAGTTTGTGGAATTATTATGTTATCTGGGTTGGGCAGAGAAGGGCTTTATGACGACTTCAAAGCCAATAAAAAAGCCCACCTCCTGTTTCAAAAGGAGGCGGGCTTTTTCTTTATCGGCTTACCTGGAACTGGTGCTATCGTCGTCCTTTGTTTCCGTGTCTTCTGTTTCTGTAGCGGGAGCGTGTTGATCATCATGATCATGCTCGGCATGTTCGTGTTCATCGGCGGGTGCCGATGCCGGTGGTACGACAGCAACTTCCACAATCTCGACTTCAGCCTTTTCACGCAGTGACTGGATGTAATCCTGTATGCGCTGGTTACGCACCATCATTTGCAGCTGGGATTTGACCTGCTCAAACGGCGGCGGGGTGGTTTTGCGGGTATCTTCCAGCAGGATGATATGCCAGCCAAACTGGGTCTTGACCGGTTCTTTGGTATAGGCCCCTTTTTCCATGCCGATCACGGCATCGCTGAAGGGTTTGACCATGGACTTGGGTGCGAACCAGCCGAGGTCACCACCGCTTTTGCCTGAAGGGCCGGTGGAATGTTCTTTGGCCAGCTCGGCAAAGTCAGCACCCTTGTCGAGTTGGGCGATCAGGTCTTTAGCCGTTTTCTCGTCCTTGACCAGAATGTGGCGAGCCTTGTACTCGTTGCCGCTCTGGGTTTTTTCGTCATACAACGCCTTGAGTTCTTCATCGGTGATCGGGTTGCTCTTCAGCTTTTTCTGGAAAGCGGCCGAGGCGATGACGGTGCGGCGTTGCTGTGCGATCTGTGACTGAACTTCAGGTGATTTATCGACGCCCTGTGCTTCGCCGTCCTGACGGACCAGTTCGAGGCTGATGATTTCCTCGAGTATGGCCTTACGATTCTGGCCCTGGTTACCGGGCGCATGCCCCTGACGCTGTTGCTCGTAAAGTATCACGATGTTTTCGGTGATAGGGGTGCCATTGACGGTGGCCAGCACTTTGCTGTCGTCTGTGGACAGGGCTGTTGTACTGGCGGCCTTGTTGTCGTCTTTGTCAGCAGGCTTGTCACAGGCGGTCAATGTACCGGCAAGTACCAGTGCAAGCGTTAAGTAACGAAATTTCATAATCTCTTCCTTGTCGTGGTTTTATGTCAGGATAATGTTTCAGAAGGTGTTGACGCCTTGATGCTGAGGGCGTGTATTTCAGTATGCATAATATCATCGACGGCATCGTAGACCAGGCGGTGGCGCTGGATCAGTGTTTTGCCTTCAAAGGCATCTGCGACAATGTCGACGTCAAAGTGGCCGGCCCCGCCTGCGCTGGCATGGCCGGCATGCTTGTGACTTTCATCCTGTATAGCCAGGTGTTGCGGCGAGAAGGTGTTCTCCAGCCGCTCGCGGATCAGGGTAATACGTTCGGCAGTCATTCAGGGCAGAACCTTTTTAAAGGGTTTGACGATAATGCTTTCATAGACGCCGGCGCTGGCATAAGGGTCAGCATCGGCCCACTGGCGTGCGTCTTCAAGCGAATCAAATTCGGCAACGACCAGGCTGCCGGTGAAACCGGCTTCACCCGGGTCTTCACTGTCGATAGCCGGGTGAGGGCCGGCCAGGATCAGGCGGCCTTCATCTTTCAGTGTCTGCAGGCGTGCCAGATGTGAGGTACGCACAGTCCGCCGATTGCCCAGTGTGTTGGGTTTGTCCTGGCTGATGAAGGCATACAGCATCAGGATTCTCCCTCGGGTTTTTCTTCAATCATGTAACGCCCAAGGTAGAAGCCCTGAGCGATGACGAAAGCGAAGGTGATACCGAGCATGCCGAACAGTTTGAAGTTAACCCAGGTCTCTTCCGAATAGGTGTAGGCCACATACAGATTCAACAGTCCGATGCTGATGAAGAATGTAATCCACATCCAGCTGAGCCGGAGCCAGACAGGCGGTGGAGCCTGGATGGCGTGGCGCATCATGCGTTCCACGATGGGTTTTTCACCAACCCAGTGGCTGCCGAGGAAGACAACAGCAAACAGCCAGTTGACGACACTGGGTTTCCATTTGATGAAGACTGGGTCACGCAGCAGCAGTGTCAGGCCACCGAAGAACAATAACAGCCCAAAGGTGATCAGGTGCATTTTCTCGAAACGGCGGTGGCGTATCCAGAATGCCAGCGTCTGTACAGCAGCGGCAGCGATGGCGACAGCCGTTGCTATATAGATATCCCCCAGCTTGTAGGCGATAAAGAACAGCAAAATGGGGAAGAAATCGTAAAGGATTTTCATTATAACTTTAGTGCTCTCATGTTCAGGTAAACGTCCCGGCTGTCAATGCAGCGAACGGTCGATGCTCCATTTACGGTAGTAGCGATCCATCACTTCACGGACATGGGGCGGGTAGTTTAACAAGTCCATCTGTTCCATGCCTTCGGAAAAGAAACGCGATGCATCCTGCGGGAGGTGGGTCACCAGCGCCTGGAAGGCAACGTCCATGGCATCCGGCTGGTGGGTGCGTGTTGCGACGATGGCGCGGTTCATTTGCAGGACACGCCAGGGTCGTCCCGGATTGGTTTTTTCCATGTCTTCCAGGATGATATCGGCGGTGTTATCGACGACTTCACCCATCGCCTGGTACAACACCAGCAGTTCAGCGGGATCACGGGTGGTATTGGCCTGCTGTGCAAGGGCGTCAACAACAGGTTCCAGTAGCTGGATTTTGCCATCATGCCGGCCGATCCAGCGGGCCATGCTGATCGTCTGTATTTGCAAGTTCTCGTGTACCTCGGGGAGTTTGAGTCTGCTCGCCCAGTCCAGCGTTTGCTCGAACAGGCCCAGCGCATACTCACCGAGTTCAGTGACAGCATCCCCATCGGGTTGGTTCCCGCTGCGCGTGTCGTATTCGGTGCGCCGCATGGCGTCGAACAGTTGCTGGAAGGTATCCACCAGCAGCGGTGGCGCGGCATTTTCCTCTTTATCCTGCGGTTCCTCGAGCTGGTAGCGGTCAAGCAGTTCGTCAAGGCTGGAAGACAGCCCTTCGCGCAGGCTGGCTAATGTCGGCTCAGGTAAATACATGGCGAGACATCATACCGGATTGGCGATATTCCCGCAGGGGGAGCACCGGCAGCGCCGCTCCGGTACAATAGGCGGGATGGATATTTGCTACGATTTACACAGTCATTCAACGGCTTCTGACGGCACCCTGAATCCCGCTGCCCTGCTGGAACGGGCCAGTGCCGCCGGTGTGGACGTGTTGGCGCTGACCGATCACGACACCCTGGCCGGGATCACCGAGGCAGGTGCGGCGGCCTGTGAGGCGGGTTTATTACTGGTCCCGGGGGTGGAGATTTCGGTTAGCTGGCGGCATATGACCCTTCATGTGCTGGGGTTGAATGTCCGTCCTGCGCATCAGCCCCTGCTCGACGGACTGGCTTCGCTGCAGGAATACCGTATCTGGCGCGCCGAGGAGATTGCCCGCAAACTGGAAAAAAACGGTATTGCGGGTGCCCTGAAAGGCGCGCAAAAGCACTGCAAGGGCAATATTCTCAGCCGCACCCACTTCGCCCATTTCCTGGTCGAGGCCGGTTATGCCGACTCGGTACGCGATGTCTTTAGACGTTACCTGGTGCGTGGCAAGCCGGGTTTTGTCGGTGGGCAATGGGCGCCGATGGAAGAGGCCCTGGGCTGGATCACTGACGCCGGTGGCCTGCCGATCATTGCACACCCGGCCCGTTACGGGCTGACACGAACCAAACTCAACCGGCTGGTCAGTGAATTTCAGGAAGCCGGCGGGGCAGGTATCGAGGTGGTGTCCGGCAGCCACTCGCGTGATGAAACATTGCACATGGCGGCTGTCTCAAGAACACACGGGCTGTTTGCCTCCTGCGGTTCTGATTACCACGGTCCGGAAAAGCCCTGGGTGGAGCTGGGTCGATTACGTGAACTACCGGATGGCTGTACGCCGATCTGGCAAGCGGACAGCTGGCCGGTGGCGGCATGAGTCAGTTATTTCATATCCACCCGGACAACCCGCAACCGCGTTTGATCCGGCAGGCGGCACAGATCATTAATGAAGGCGGTGTGGTCGCACTGCCGACTGACTCCTGTTATGCACTGGTCTGTCATCTCGATGACAAGGCGGCGGTGGAACGTATTCAACGCATCCGGCACCTCGACAAGAAACACAACTTCACACTGCTGTGTCGTGACCTGTCGGAGATTGCCACCTATGCACGCGTCAGTAATTATGCGTATCGTTTTCTCAAGTCGCATACGCCGGGGCCTTATACTTTTATCCTGCGTGCCACAGCGGTGGTGCCGAATCGTCTGCAACACAAAAAGCGCAAGACGGTCGGTATCCGTGTACCGGATCACGATGTGGCTATCGCTTTGCTGGCCGAGCACGGACAACCGGTGATGAGTGTCACGTTGATACTGCCCGGCAGTGATTTTCCTGAAACCGATGCTGCGGATATCCGCAAAAAACTCGAACACCAGCTTGATCTGGTGATCGATGGCGGGCATTGTGGTATTGAACCCACCACGGTGGTCGATCTTACCGACGATGTACCCGATGTGACCCGCCACGGCAAAGGGCTGGTTGAGGAATTTTCCTGATTATGTTGCGAAGTGTATTTTTATGCAGAGTCTGACGCTGGTTCAGCAGGTCAGTGCCTGGCTGTTGCCCGTGCTGCTGGCCATCACCGTACACGAGGTGGCACACGGCTGGGTCGCGCGCCTGTTTGGTGATCACACGGCCGAAATGCTCGGTCGCCTGTCACTCAACCCGCTACGTCACGTTGATCCGATCGGTACCATCCTGGTCCCCGGTCTGATGTTGCTGATGCCCGGTGGTTTTGTCTTTGGCTGGGCCAAGCCGGTTCCGGTTGACTGGCGCAACTTGCGGAACCCGAAACAGGACATGGTGTGGGTGGCGGCTGCCGGGCCTGCTGTTAATCTGGTGATGGCGCTCGGCTGGGCGTTGCTGGTACGTTTTTCGCTGGGCCTGACAGCGGATAGCGGCATAGCGTTGCCGCTATTGCTGATGGGGGTGGCCGGCATGTTGATCAACACCATTCTGGCTGTGTTGAACATGCTGCCGTTACCGCCGCTGGACGGCGGGCGTGTGCTGACCGGGTTGCTGCCCACACGGTATGCCATACCGTTTGCACGCATTGAACCCTATGGATTCTGGATACTGATATTTTTGTTAATGAGCGGGTCGCTGGGCTGGCTTATGCGGCCGATGATGAACCTGGTTCTGGATATTCTGATATCGACTTCCGGCCTGCGTGCAATGGACTTCCAACGTCTGCTGAGCGCGTTAATGTCATGAAGACGGAACAACTGAGGAGCTGATCGACCTTGGCAAGTATCACTGATAACCGGGTACTGTCCGGCATGCGTCCTACCGGCCGCCTGCACCTGGGCCATTACCACGGTGTACTGAAAAACTGGGTGAACCTGCAGCACGAGTATGACTGCTATTTCTTCGTCGCCGACTGGCATGCCCTGACCACCCACTACGAAGATTCGCAGATCATCAGCCAGAGCGTGCTGGACATGGTCATCGACTGGCTGGCCGCCGGTGTTAATCCGGCCAGTGCCAAGCTGTTTGTACAGTCCGACGTGCCACAACACGCCGAGCTGCATTTGCTGCTGTCCATGATTACGCCGCTGGGCTGGCTGGAGCGTGTACCCAGCTATAAGGATCAGCAGGAGAAATTGCGCGAACGCGATCTCGCCACCTACGGATTCCTCGGTTACCCGTTGCTGCAAAGCGCCGATATTCTGGTCTACCGGGCCGGTTCGGTACCCGTGGGTGAAGACCAGGTGGCACACGTCGAACTGACGCGTGAAGTGGCGCGCCGCTTCAATCACCTCTACGGTCGTGAGCCGGATTTTGAGAAAAAAGCCGACGCTGCCATCAAGAAAATGGGTAAGAAGAACGCCAAACTGTATCGTGAACTGCGCAAGCGCTACCAGGAGCAGGGCGATACCGAGGCACTGGAAACCGGGCGTGCATTGCTCGACAATCAGGGCAACCTGGCCATGGGAGATCGTGAGCGGCTGTTCGGTTATCTGGAGGGCGGTGGTCGCATCATCCTGCCCGAACCCCAGGCGCTGTTGACGCCGGCCTCGAAAATGCCGGGCCTGGACGGGCAGAAAATGTCCAAGTCCTACGGCAATACCATCGCCTTGCGTGACGATCCGAAAGACATTGAAAAGAAACTGCGCACCATGCCCACCGACCCGGCGCGGGTGCGTCGCGACGACCCGGGTAATCCGGACAAATGCCCGGTGTTCCAGTTACACCAGGTGTATTCGGACGAGAACCGCCTGCAGTGGGTGCGCGAAGGCTGCACGTCGGCCGGGATCGGTTGCCTGGATTGCAAGCAGCCCATCATTGATGCGATACGCGGTGAGCTGGCGCCCATCCGCGAACGTGCCCGCGAGTTTGAGGAAGACCCGCAGCTGGTGCGCAACATCCTGCGTGAAGG
>UOFM01000031.1_pt1 | contig 10422 bp, 7 predicted proteins | sample 1990071 | NCBI WGS metagenome assembly UOFM01 (sample SAMEA4728526, study PRJEB27164) | hydrothermal vent metagenome | biome: marine basaltic hydrothermal vent biome; feature: marine hydrothermal vent; material: mineral | place: Pacific Ocean | collected 2011-06-14/2011-07-23 | depth 1741 m
GCCGGTCCCGGTGGAAAGGTCAGATCGTCGTCGAGGTTGAAGGCATTGTCACCGCCTATTTTGGTATTGGCTTCGAACTCCAGGCGGGCATAGAAGCCGCGATAACGGGCCGAGCTATAGCCCAGTACAGTACGCAGGCTTAACCGGTTGGCATCTTCGGTGCCGGCCAGGGGTGAAGTGGAGGGGATGTCGTCCTGAACATCCTCGTAGCGCATCCGTAACCACAGATCAGGGGTGCCGCCTCTGAGTGCTTTACCAAAGTTGGCGACTTCCTTCAACTGCTTGCCTGTATGGACGTTGGAGACGTCTGACAGACCCACCGCCCCGGCGCTCTGGGCGACGGCAAACGTGGTGGCTGCCATAAGACATGTCGCAAGTTTAATAGTGGCCATGCATTCTACTCCTCAAGTGGTTCTTCAGAATATTCTATGTATTGAATTTATAGGGTGTTACGACGAGCTAATGAGGAATGTAAAAGAATGCTGTGTTATTCGTCTATGACTTTGTTGTTATTGAATCCATAGGCGTTGGCTATAGGTGGGAGTTAGCCACAGGATTGCGTGGCCGGGGTAGCAGGATAGGCTTGTTACCCGACAAAGCTGGACTATCGACTGACATAATAAAGGGCCTTGCGGCCCTTTTTATGTCAGCTTTTGGCAGCTGTTTTCTTTTTCACACGGGGTTTTCCGGGTTTTGTTCCCGTCCCGCTACGACTACCCGGTTTCCCCCGGGGTTTTGCCCCGGCTTTGGCCCGGGTTTTTTTCTTTGATTTGAATGACAGGGGTTTGCGCTTCTCTTCTTTTCGGGGTTCCCCTGCCACACTGATGTCCAGGCGATGTTGACAGACACGCGTTTTTTTCAGCGCAATAAACGTTTCCTTCGGCATGCCGGCCGGCAGGTCGATGGTTGAATGGTCTTCGTAGATTTCGATATGACCAATATATTCACTGTCCAGGTCGGCCTCGTTGGCAATGGCGCCGACAATGTTGCCGGGTTTCACATCGTGTTCATAACCCACCTCAATACGGAAGCGCAGCATCTCGACCTCGGGGTGCCCCTTCAGTGGAAGTGCCTTGTCTGAGCCTTGTGACTTGCTGCGGCGAGGTGGACGCTTTTCATCCCGGGACGCATTCCGGCTGCCGCGATCTTCACGGGGTGGCTTGTGCACTTTCTCGGAAAGCAGCAGGGGTTCGTCGCCCTGTAACAGCCCGGCCAGGGCGGCGGCAATTTCCAGCGGTTCGGCACTTTCTTCTTCCTGTACTTCGGTTAGCAGCTGGTAGTAAATCTCGTTTTTCTGATCGGCAAGGCTGTCGCGAACCCGTTGTTTGAAACGCAGCATACGTTGCTGGTTGATGTCTTTTGCCGTTGGCAGCTGCATGGGTTCGATAGGCTGGCGAATGGTTTTTTCGATAGCACGTAACAGGCGTTTCTCACGCGGTGAGACAAACAGAATAGCATCACCGGTTTTGCCAGCACGGCCGGTACGGCCAATACGGTGGATATAGGCTTCAACATCAGTCGGGATATCGTAATTGACGACATGGCTGATGCGTTTAACATCCAGTCCACGTGCTACCACATCGGTCGCGACCAGAATATCAATCTGGCCTTTCTTCAGGCGATCAACGATCCGTTCACGCAATTTTTGCTGAATATCACCATTGAGCGCCTCTGCGGAATGGCCGCGGGCAGCCAGTTTTTCGGCAAGTTCTACGGTCGCGGTCTTGGTGCGTACGAAGATCAACATGGCATCGAAGTCTTCCGCTTCCAGGATACGTGTCAGCGCATCCAGTTTGTGCAGTCCGCTGACGGGCCAGTAGCGTTGCCGGATGGTTTCAGCCGTAGCTGTTTTCTGTGCAACCTTGATAACGACGGGTTTGTTCAGGTGCTGTTCGGCGACCTTGCGGATCTCTTTTGGCATGGTGGCAGAGAACAGCGCAATCTGACGGGTATCCGGCGTTTGCTCCAGCACCCATTTCACGTCATCGATAAAGCCCATCCGCAGCATTTCATCGGCTTCGTCGAGTACCAGTGCTTTCAGACCGTCCAGTTTCAACTTTCCGTTGCGCATGTGATCCATGACGCGACCCGGTGTACCAACCACAACATGCACACCACGTCTTAGTTGGCGCAGCTGGATTTCATAGGACTGTCCACCGTAGATGGGCAGTACATGAAAGTTTTTCATATGGCGCGCATAGGTCTGGAAAGCTTCTGAAACCTGGATGGCCAGTTCGCGTGTCGGCGCCAATACCAGCACCTGCGGTTCGCGCCGGCTCAGGTCCAGGCGTGACAGCAGTGGCAGTGCAAAGGCAGCGGTTTTCCCCGTTCCGGTCTGTGCCTGGCCAAGTATATCCTTGCCTTCCAGCAGGATGGGAATACTTTCCGCCTGAATGGGAGAAGGCTGTTCGTAGCCGACATCCTCGATGGCTTTTAAAAGGGCTGGATCAAGATCCAGATCAGAAAAACGGGTGACTTGATTGGAGTCCGACATGGTTTGTATACCTGTTACCCGGCCTGTGCCGGGCGTAACGCTCCTGCACACCGTCGTGGTGTGAGGAAGGGAGAGGGGGCAACTTCTTTGTTGTCCCTGAACTCTCCTTGATGCCGCTTGAGGTATATGCTCCACCGGATGGTGGGTCGTTAACCTGTTTGGGAATATGGGGAGAGATGAATGGGTTAAGGTGACGCCTGGTTCAGCCCAGCTCGTCAACGGCAATATGGTAGCGGGGGTCTTCCATGAAGTTGACCTCCACCAGGTTCCCGGCCTTGTGCAACAGTTGCCGGCAATCCGGACTCACGTGTCGCAGATGCAGGGTTTTTCCGGCATTCACGTAGCGTTCAGCCAGCGTATCGATGGCTTCAATCGCCGAATGATCCATGACGCGAGAATGCTGGAACTCGATAATAACATCGTCGGGGTCTTCTTTGATATTGAAGAGATCCTGGAAGTTTTTTACCGACGCGAAAAATAATGGGCCGTGCAGCTCGTAGACTTTTGAACCCTGCTCATCGATGTAGCTGTCAACACGGATGTGCTTGGCGTGTTCCCAGGCAAACACCAGTGCAGACACAATCACACCGACCACCACCGCGATAGCCAGGTCGGTAGCGACGGTGACGCCGGAAACCAGCACCAGTACAAAAGCGTCACTGGCCGGGATTTTGCGGAAAATGCGCAGACTTGACCACTCAAAGGTACCGATGACCACCATGAACATCACCCCGGTCAGTGCGGCCAGCGGGATCATTTCGATCAGGTCGGAGGCTGCCAGGATGAACAGCAATAAAAACAGTGCAGCGCTGATACCGGACAGCCGGCCACGGCCGCCTGAGTTAATGTTAATCATGCTCTGGCCAATCATGGCGCAGCCGCCCATGCCACCGAACAGGCCGGTAACGCTGTTGGCGACGCCCTGGCCAATACACTCGCGATTACCTTTGCCGCGGGTTTCGGTGATTTCATCGATCAGGCTCATGGTCAGCAGGGATTCAATCAGGCCAATCGCGGCGAGAATAATCGAGTAGGGCAGAATGATTTTCAGAGTTTCCAGATTAAACGGCACCATCGGCAGGTGAAAGTCCGGCAGCCCACCGGCAATAGAGGCCAGGTCGCCAACCGTGCGACTTTCCAGGCCAATAAAAATCACCAGCAGTGAAACTGCCACAATGGCGACCAGCGATGAAGGCACGGCCGTGGTCAGTTTGGGCAGGAAGTGAATAATGGCCATGGTCAGCGCAATCAGTCCCAGCATGATCCACAGTGACTGACCCTGCATCCACTGCATGTTGCCGGTCGCATCCTCGATCTGAAAGTTATTCAACTGGGCGAGAAAGATGACAATGGCCAGTCCGTTGACGAACCCCAGCATCACCGGGTGTGGCACGATGCGAATAAACTTTCCGAGCTTTAGCAGGCCCACGGTGATCTGGATGGCGCCCATCAGTACCACGGCAGCAAACAGATACTCGACGCCGTGTTCGGCAACCAGGCTGACCATGACCACGGCGAGCGCGCCGGTCGCCCCGGAGATCATGCCCGGGCGGCCACCGATAACGGCGGTAATCAGGCCGACCATGAACGCCGCATACAGCCCTACCAACGGATCCACACCGGCGACAAAAGCGAACGCCACAGCTTCAGGCACCAGCGCAAGAGCGACGGTCAGGCCAGAGAGGATGTCGTTTTTAGGACAGCCCCGTTCGGTGCATTTGAAGTTAAAAAGCATGGATGCCCTCTAAGGCATGGGAATTCAGCGGCGGGTAAACGAACCATATTAGCATATTAATGCCCGCTAAACAAAATGGTCGGTAGTGAATCGGGCGTGGCAGAGGGTTAACAGGTTTACGCTGAACGGCTACTGAGATCAGTCAGTGCCGGTTTTAACCGGTAGTCCGGCAGTCTTCCATTCCGGGTAACCGTCTTCCAGGCGGCGTGCTTTCAGCCCCTTCTCTCTCAGGCGTGCGACAGCATCGTAGGCCAGTACACAATGCGGTCCCCGGCAGTAGGCAACGATCTCCTGTTCCGGGTTGAGTTCATTAAGGTGTTGCTCCAGTTCATTGAGTGGAACATTGATCGCACCGGGAACGTGTCCGGCGGCGTATTCTTCCGGCGGTCGAACATCCAGCACCGTAACAAGCCCGTCTCGTACGCGTTCAAGAAGTTCCTGGCGAGGTAGCGGTTCCAACTCGTCTTTTACCGTCAAATAGGTGTTAACCAGTCTTTCCACATCCGCCACATGGCGTTCGGCGACGCCGCGTAATGCATCGAGCAGATTAATTACGTCATCGCCACTCAGGGTATAAAACACCTTCAGTCCTTCTTTTCGACAGCCCACCAGCCCCGCCTGGCGCAATTGTTGAAGGTGTTGTGAGGTATTGGCAACCGTCAGACCGGAGACCCTGGCAAGCTCATCCACACTGCGTTCGCCCTGGGCGATATATTCCAGTAACTCCAGTCGGTTGGCGTTGCTCAACGCCTTGCCGACACGGGCAAACTGGGTAAATAAATCATGTTTGAAGTTGCTGCTTGACATATCTCTGTTATCGGCTAGTATAGTATTCAACTGATCTATTGAATACTATAGATCAGAAATATAATTATAGCAGGTGGCTGACGGGGAGCAATCTGTGACACCAGAGGATAAATATCCATGGATTTGAAAGATTTCATCATGAGCAACGAAATGTCTATCCGGCTGGGATTTTTCCTTGGCATTTTCACGCTTGTGGCGTTGTGGGAAATGATTTCACCACGGCGTCGGCTACAAACCTCAAAGGTCATCCGCTGGACCAATAATCTGGGACTGGTGTTTTTCAACAGTTTTATCGTGCGACTGGTATTTCCCACGGCGGCAGTGGGCGTGGCGGTGTTTGCCAGCGATCAGGGCTGGGGGTTATTTAACTATATTGATACGCCGTTCTGGCTGGCTGTACTGGTTTCCGTGGTGGTCATGGACTTCTTTATCTGGCTCCAGCACGTGATGGTTCATGCGGTACCGGTACTGTGGCGTCTGCACCGCGTGCATCACGCCGACCTGGATTATGACGTAACCACCGGCGCGCGTTTTCATACCCTTGAAATTCTGCTGTCCATGCTCATCAAGTTTGCCGTGATCCTGTTGCTCGGTCCGCCCATTGTGGCTGTTGTCATCTTTGAGGTGGTTTTGAATGCAACGGCCATGTTTAACCACGGCAATGTACGTCTCCCTGAAACACTGGATCGATTCCTTCGGCTTGTCGTTGTTACGCCGGATATGCACCGCGTACATCATTCTGTAGAAGATGATGAAACCAATAGTAACTTTGGTTTTAGCCTGCCCTGGTGGGATCGTCTGTTTGGCACCTATCGCGCACAACCACGTGCAGGGCACGAAGGCATGACCATCGGTATCCGCACCTTCCGCGAGGACAAGTGGTGCAGCTGGCTGCCGGGTATGCTGGCTATCCCCTTTGTGGGCAAGGTGCAGGACTACACCATCAATCGCCGTCAATGGAAGACTCCTCATGAATAACAATCACCTTATGCGCATTATCCTGTTTATCGGGCTTGCGGCCGCTGTCACGATGGCTATTGTTTACCGCGACCAGTTTGATGGCGCGGCGCTGGAAGCATGGGTGCATGATGCCGGGCCGGTTGCACCACTGCTTTTCATGCTGATTTATGCACTGGCGGCCGTACTGTTTCTACCCGGTTCCGTGCTGACGCTGGCCGGTGGTGCATTGTTCGGGCCGGTGCTGGGCACTGTTTACAACCTGGCTGGCGCCACACTCGGTGCCACCCTGGCTTTTTTGATTGCACGTTACCTGGCGTCGGACTGGGTCGCTGACAAGGCTGGCGGCCGCGTAAAACAGCTGATTAATGGTGTTGAAGGTGAAGGTTGGCGGTTTGTTGCCTTTGTGCGCCTGGTACCGTTGTTCCCGTTTAACCTGTTGAACTATGCCCTGGGTCTGACGCGGTTACGGTTATCGCATTACATTATTGCCAGCGGCCTGTTCATGTTGCCGGGGGCTATTGCCTTTACCTATCTGGGTTACGCCGGGCGCGAAGCCGTGGCCGGTGGTGAAGGCCTGATACAGAAAGGGCTCATGGCGCTGGCCTTGCTGGCGGTGGTGGCTTTTTTACCGCGCCTGATTGCCAGTCTGCGTCGTGGCCCCATGATTGATACAGAAACTTTCAAACAATTACGCGACACAGAAAAGCATTTACTGGTCCTTGATGTACGAACGGCTGATGACTTTGTCGGAGAGCAGGGTCATATCGAGGGCGCCATCAATATTCCGGTTGAAGAACTTCAGAAGCGTATGGATGAGCTGGGTGATTATCTTGAGCACCCGGTTGCCATTGTGTGCCGAACCGACAGGCGTTCTGCAAAAGCTGAACTGCTGTTGGCAGAGGAAGGTTTCGCTGACGTGCATGTTGTGCGCGGAGGCATGACAAAGTGGATAGAAGCGGATCTGCCAGTCGTTTAATAGCGAGTGGCCATCAGTTGAGAGGATAGGTGTGCAGCAAGAAATACCCGTTCAGGTTTATAATCCTCGTACGTCGAGCAGTGCCCGGCAGGATCTCATGCCGCGACGTTACAGTCTTGCGGTACAGCTGTTCAGCGTGGCAGCCTTCAGTCTGGCTTTTTTCGGCTGGCTCAACGAGGCCTGGTTATTCTGGTTCGAGAACCCTATCTGGCTCAATCGGTATACCGAGTATGCCATCATCCTCGGGTTTGGCATCTGGCGTATAGCGGCTGAACAGAATTCCTATACCCGCCGGCGGTTAATCATTCTGGTGTTCATGGTCACGGTATTCTGGTGGCTGATCCCCTGGTTGTACCCGGTGTATGAGCCTTATGTCGGCTTTCTCTGGGCGCAGCCGGTATTTCCATCCTTGCACGTGCCGGGTACCTTGACATTTTTTCTGATCCTGGGCCTGGTGTTTCTGTTTGGACGACGCATTATCTGCGGCTTCGGTTGTCCCTGTGTGGGTATTCGCGAGACCGTGGGTTTTCCCTTTCGCAAGAAAACCCTGCGGTCCAAATGGACCTGGCGGCTGCGTCACAGCAAGTGGTTTTTCTTTGCCTATTATGTCGGGATTATGGTCGCGACCCAGTTCCCGCCAAATTCCTGGACGGTAAGTTTTGTCGGTAGCTTTTACCTGATTGTGGTATTGACCTATTTCGGTTCTTTCTTTCTCGCGCCGATGGTGGGCAACCGTTTTTACTGCCGCTACCTGTGTCCCTATGGCGCCACCTTCGGACTGCTCAATCATGCCGGGTTCTACAACATTAAAATGGACAAGGACAAGTGCAACGATTGTCAGCGTTGTGAACAGGTGTGTGATATGGGTATCCCGGTGTGGGAGCAGGGCAAGCAGGCCGGGCAAATAACAGCGCTTGAGGATTGCATGGGCTGTGCGCGTTGCGTGGTGTCCTGTCCCACCGATGCACTGGAAATCCGCGATGTGCGAAACCTGTTCAGACCCAAACTGGTGCAGAACGCCAGTTACCTGTTAAAACGCAAGCAACCTGAACCGCTTTTGCGCCAGGAACCGCCTCAGCGACCGGCAGTGGAGCGTCTCGGCGACTGGACAGAGACAACCACGTTGCCTGCCCTGGCACAAGTTCAGGCACAGGCAACCCGTTGTCTTGATTGTGGTGTGCCGGGTTGTATCAATGCCTGCCCGTTGCTTAACCGTATTCCTGAATGGCTGGAAGCTGTGGCTGCCGGTCAGTTTGAGACTGCTGCGGAAATCAGTCACGCCACCAGCAATTTACCGGAGGTCTGCGGCAGCTTGTGTCCGCAACATCGGTTGTGTGAGGGTTCCTGTACCAAAGCCAAAGAGCCTGATGGCGCCGTTACCATCGGCGCGATTGAACGCTACCTGACCGATATGGCTTTCGAACAGGGCTGGCAGCCACAACAAGCTGTCCGGCGTAATGGAAAACGTATCGCGATTGTTGGTGCCGGACCCGCTGGCCTGGCCTGTGCCGATCAATTGAACAAGGCTGGCTGCGACGTCACGGTATATGATAAGCAACCGGTTATCGGTGGACTGCTCGCCAGCGGTGTGCCGCCTTTCAAGCTGGACAAGGCACTACTGGTGCGGCGTCACCAGTTACTAGCGCAACAGGGTATTCACTTCCGGCTGGGTGAGGACGTGAATGACGTATTGCTGGATGAACTGCTGGGTACTCACGATGCCATCTTCCTGGGTACCGGTACGCAGACATCCCGTGATTTGCAACTACCCGGACAGCAACTGCCCGGCGTCACTGATGCACTGACGTACTTGCAGCAGGTTAACCGTGAACCTGACACTACCGTTATGGCTGACAAACATGTCCTGGTGATCGGTGCGGGTGACAGTGCCATGGACTGTGCCCGTTCTGCCGTGCGTCAGGGTGCAGCTGAAGTCACGCTGGCCTATCGAAAGGACGAACAGGCCATGCGTGCCTCGCCAAAGGAAAAACAGGCCGCGCTTGAAGAAGGTGTGGTGTTTCGTATGGAGTGTGCACCGGTACAGGTGCTGGGTGACAAGGCTGTTACCGGTTTGCGCTTCAACAAGCCCGATGGCGGTCAGGAAACCATCGCCTGTGATGTCCTTATTCTTGCCGTGGGCCAGGTTCCACAGCCGCCGGCCTGGCTGGATCGTTTCGATGTTCAGACCGATGAACGGGGCATCATCCGGGTGGATGAAAACGGCAGAACCTCCAATACAAAGTTCTATGCCGGTGGTGATAACACCAACGGTCCTGACCTGGTCGTGACCGCTATTGCCGCCGGACGGCAAGCTGCACGCGGTATCCTCGACAGCTTCCGCCCGACACGGGTTGCACAGGAATCGATACGATCCCTGCTAAAGGCACCCGAAAAACAGCCTGATCCCGGGCTTGTGGCCGCGAGAAATGTGCAATGAACAGGTGGTCTGTCATATTGTACTGCACGCTGTTGTCACAACCGGTCCTTGCGCACCATACCAAAGACCATATGATGCTGGCAGAAGAGGCCGGACAGGTGATTGCTGCCACCCGTGAGGGTAGTGGTGGCGGGTGGGTCTGGCTGGCCTGGGCCGCAGTAACGCTCATCCTGCTACTGGGTTTTGTACGCTGGTGGAACAAAAAAGCATGAGCCGCAAGCGTGTTTATTATGTCTGGGTTCCACTGGTTATTGCGCTTGTTGCAGTGGCCGCCGGATTTTTCTACGTGGACTGGAGCAAGAGTGGTCCGGGTGCCGGGCTTTATTCCCGGCAATGGATTCCGGATGCCATGTTTGCCTACTGGAACCCGGATGATTTTTATCAATCGACCGATGCGGTAGCCGGCGAGTTTGAAGGCAAACAATGTGTTGCTTGTCACGAGGCTGTGACGCCCGGCATTGTTAATGACTGGAAGGCAAGTCGCCATTCAAACCCGACCAGTGGAAAGGCAGTGGTTTACTGCTCCGCCTGTCACGGCAACAATCACCAGGCACTGCACCTGCCCACACCTGACGTATGTGGTACTTGCCACGTGACACAACATGTCCAGTTCGAGGATGAGAAGCGTTATGGCTTTCCGAGTCATGCGCTGGCGATGGAACGGGCGCTGGATGCCAAACATTTCGTCGATAAACCCAAGGCGGAAGTGACCGCCTGTTTGCAGTGTCATTCGGTGGCAACCAAGTGCGATTCCTGCCACACCCGTCATCGTTTCAGTGCCGCCGAGGCACGCCGTCCCGAGGCTTGTATTACCTGTCACAGTGGGCCGCCGCATCCGGATGGTGAAACCTACTTTGCTTCGGCCCACGGTCAGTTGTATCAGGATGAAGGCAAGCAGTGGGACTGGTCAAAACCGTTAAGCAAGGGAAACTACAAAGGTCCTACCTGTGCCTACTGTCACATGGGCAATGGCAAGCACCAGGTTGCCGACAAGTCGATGTGGAAATTCGGCA
>UOFM01000124.1_pt1 | contig 10335 bp, 9 predicted proteins | sample 1990071 | NCBI WGS metagenome assembly UOFM01 (sample SAMEA4728526, study PRJEB27164) | hydrothermal vent metagenome | biome: marine basaltic hydrothermal vent biome; feature: marine hydrothermal vent; material: mineral | place: Pacific Ocean | collected 2011-06-14/2011-07-23 | depth 1741 m
GGTTTTTTCCAGAAGGCTTGAAACACACGGCTCCAGGATTTCCAGCTTGTCTTTGGTGGGAATAATAATTGACACAAATGGTGTCGCATCATGCTGGTACTCTACGTAAAAGACACCCGGTTTATAGCCTTCTATGACAAAAGATTTCAGGCCACACCGTTCAAGATGTTGTTCCAGGTAGTCTTTACGCCGGCTGATCGAAGCAGGCAGATTACCGAGTCTGGCATTCTCTTCATAACCATGGAAAAGGATCGCGGTATCATGAGCAAAAGCACTCTCACCACCATCCTCGATAATTTTCAATAACATCCCGTACACAAAACTATAATGTGCCATGGATACCAGGCCGATATTTTTCCTGACAGTTTCTGTCTTCAGTAAACAACCGTTTCCAATGTAGTCTGATGAACGGAGCCGATCCAGGTCAGCATCGGGCTTGAACTGTACCTCAAGCTGCTCTCCGGCCTTGTTGATCAAATCGGCATCGGAATATACGACCTCGGCTTCCGCACGGATGTCAGCCAGGTCAAGCATTGAAACCAGGTAATGGCGCTCCAGCCGGTCACCGGAATACAGGAAAGCGATCCAGTCTGCCGAAGACTCCCTGACCAGTCTCTCCAACTCTTGTTCCAGGTGATCAGTCGTAATCCACTCAAGGTGTTCCTCGGATTCAAACTCTGCTGCTATCGCCTGTCGGTCTGATATAACAGATAACCCCCATCCACCATACAGCTGGGATACAATGGAACTGACCGAATCGATAACAGGTGCTTCCTCTGCATGCACATCGATAAGTACAAACTGTACCGAAGGGCATTTTGACCATTCCGTGCTCATGCGTTTTTCAAACAGGGCGATATCGTGCGCTTCCAGTACTTGCTGTTCGTGGCTTGTATTGCAGGTCTCTGCACTGACCTGATCAGACTCGTCATTCCTTTCAGTGATAACTGTCGCCTCAGGCGTTTTCAGGACATTCGCGAATTCTCCGGAAACAGTGACAACAGGTTCGCTGACTCTCCCATGCCACCAATCGTGATATTTCTGTTCCCCTTTACCACTCGCGCGCAACTCATCACCCAGTGCAGAATAAACTTCCTTTAAAAGATCCTGTGCGATTTTTGCGCCTGGGGCCGTTTGTATCACCTCGAGTGCATAGCGGTAAGCTTGCGTCGTACCCAGGAAGGGGCGCTGAAAATGGGTTTTATCAATCATCAGGCACAGTCTTGCTATAGCGACTTTAGCGGCCAGAACTGCCGATTCACGCGCCTCACCCTCCAGGATGGGAGGAATTGAATACAAGCTCTCCAGCGACCAGCGCTGGATGGCATTCAGTTTACTTATTGCTGTTTCATAATGGCATGCCAAAGAAACATCCCGTGCTCCTCTGACACTCAGGTTATCACCATGAACACGGTATTCTGTCAGTCTGTCATCGAGGCGTGCGATTTCATGATGATCGAGGATGCGCAACCAGAAGTCGTAGTCCTGAACATAGCGCAATGCGGCATTATGCAGACCCGCTTCCAGCCAGATAGCCCTGCGCGCCATGACAGAGGGGGCATTGAGGAAATTCCCCTGCAGCAGTTGATTTCTGATATCGGTAATCGGTTTATCAAAAATCTCAACGTCTGCACCTGTCCGGTTTTTACCCGCACCATCAATCCCGACTACCTTTGTAAAAACAGTTGATACCCGAAGATTCTCATTCAGGTAGTCGACCTGCTTTTTCAGCCGGTCCACATGCATTCGATCATCGGAACCCAGCAATGCGACATATTCACCTTTCGCCTCAAGAATACCCCGATTCAATGCCCCCGAAGGCCCGGTGTTTTCTTCCAGCAGGATCAGTCTGATTTTATCCGGGTATTGTGCCGCAATACCCCTCAGGATTTCCCTGGAGCGGTCAGTTGAAGCATCATCTACAACAATAAGCTCCCAGTTACTGTACGACTGTGCAATAACCGAGCTTGCTGCCTCTGCAATAAACTTCTCGTGGTTATATGAAGCGATGCAAACACTAACAAGGGGCGAGGTATTCATTTTGACATTCCTTTTTAACAGCGGAAATTACATTTCCGATATCTTTTTCGGTCATATGGGGGCTAATCGGCAGGCTGAGCACAGTCCGGGAAAGCTGCTCTGTAACCGGATAAGAAGCTGCGCAGCGACTATCATTGACATAGGCTTCGGATGCGCAGGGTGGAACGGGATAATGTATACCCGTCTCGATATTCTGGTGTAAAAGGCATTTTTTCAGCGCATCACGATCCGGATGTCTGACCACAAACAGGTGCCAGCTCGGCCGTACCTGAGCAGGAACCAGAGGCAAATCCAGACCGTCTATGTTCTTGAGTTTTTCAAGATAGCGGGCAGCGACTTCTTCACGCCTGGCATTCCATTCAGGCAAGTAACGAAGCTTGACCCTCAAAACAGCTGCCTGCAGCTCGTCAAGCCGGGAATTACTGCCGCATAACTCATGTGAATATTTTTCCAGTGAACCATAATTTCGCAACTTTGCGACACGTGCCGCGATATCAGGATCATCGGTAATGACCGCCCCGCCATCACCACAGGCCCCCAGGTTCTTGGCCGGATAAAAACTGAATGCAGCAGCATCCGCAAGATGCCCTGCCAGCTCACCCTGGTACGTGGCCCCGTGCGCCTGGGCAGCATCCTCAATGACCTTGAGACCATGCCGGTCAGCGATTTCCCTGATAGCCTTCATATCTGCAGGATGTCCATACAGGTGGACCGGAATAATAGCCCGGGTTGCGGGCGTCACCGCAGCTTCGATCCTGTCAACATCAATATTGGCATTTTCCAGCCGACAGTCCACACCCACAGGGGTAGCGCCAACTGCACTGACTGCCAGCCAGGTCGCGATAAAAGTAAAAGCCGGTACGATAACCTCATCGCCCTCGCCGATATCCATAGCCTGCAACACCAGTCTTAACGCATCAAACCCGTTACCTGTACCAATACAGTGTTTCGCACCACAGAACGTGGAAAACTCGCTTTCAAAAGCTTCCACTTCCGGTCCGAGTACATACCGGCCCGACGCCATCACACGTTGCAACGCTGCATCCATTTCCGGCTGCAGTTCTTCGTATACCTTGTGTAAATCCAGGAGTGGAATCATCACGCCAAATCCTTGCGCGCCTGAATATATTCGTCGTAATCACGGTAGTAGTCATTTTCATCATAATGATTGGATGCCAGCACCAGGCAGACTGATCCGGAGGAAAAGTTATCAATCTCACGCCAGATCATTGGACATACATACAGGCCCTGGTAAGAACGATTCAGGTGGTACCGGTGCTTCCCGTTACCTGCATCAAGTACCACATCAAAACTTCCTGACATGGCAATGATCATTTGATGCAAATCTTTGTGCGCATGACCACCACGCTCTGCACCGCCCGGAACATCGTAAAGGTAATACACCCGTTGAATATCGAATGGCACCTGTTCACCCGCTTCGATCGAGGTAAGGTTGCCTCTCGGATCTGTTATCTTCGGCAGGTCGGTAATCCTGCAGTTTTCCAATTTCATGACTGCCCTTCCCTGTTTAACCTGTTGTCTTCAAGTTTATATCTGTACCCACATCGGCATTCGACAGAACCTGGCCCTTCAATCGACAGGCTGTCGCCACAGGCGCAGACCCATCCCGCAAATCGCGCAGGATTTCCATACACCATAGAAAATTCCTTGACGTCCCGGGTCACAACACTGCCGGCACCAACCATTGCCCAGCACCCCACATGGATACCTGGAAGAATGGTCGCGTTGGCGCCGATGCTGCAACCGCGCGCAAGTCGGGTTTCCGGATACTCATCCGGATGTTTGTTACTTCTCGGTCTTTGATCATTGGTAAATACCGCCGCCGGCCCTATAAACACATCATCTTCCACGATCAGGCCATCCCATAAATAGACACCTGACTTAACGGTAACCCGGTCACCCAGTGTGACGTCCCCTTCAATGAACGTGTGATCACAGACATTGCAGTCTCTGCCAATAACGGCACCGGAAAGAATGTGGCTAAATGCCCAGATGCGCGTGCCCGCTTCAACCGACACCGCCTCATCAAGGATGGCTTGCGGATGAATGTATGCCGCTTCACTGATTTCACCGGACCTGGACTTCAATGCCTTTCCTCCTTCCCTGTACATACAACGTCACCAACGCCAGTCGTGCGACCATGTCTCACGCTTGCCTGATCCAGTTCTTGCAACATACAGGCCAAGATCCTGTTCGGTATCCACTTCGCACCAGCGTCCCTCGACGCCTGCAACTTGTACCATTACGCCGTCACTCAGCAACTTCTGCAGCAGTGTCGTCATATCCAGCTGATCGATGGCTGAGTCATCATGGCTGGCAAAAACCCCGGTCGTCTTGTTCCAGCCTGCGGGACTGAATTTCAACAACCCCATATACTGGCCATGGATGTCCGTAATATCTTCTGTTTTCCCGCCAATCTCGGTCAAACAACCGTTGTGCTCCCGAAATGTTTCTGCGTCACCGAGAGGATCATCAAAACGTGCCTCCCAGAGCTCACGCCAGCGAGTGTCATAGCTGATCGCGACTTCTGCATCCAATACTGCAAGTCGCGTCACTGCATCCGGGTGATAGACAATATCGCTGTATGAAACAATGCACGTTTCCTGTTCGAGCACTTCTGAAGCACACATCAATGAAGCGACCATGTTGGTTTCATCCCAGCGTGGATTGGCAATCACCTTGCTACCGAAGCCTTCCAGACAGGATCTTCGATAGCCACCAACAATCAACACATCTTCGATACCCGCTTTATGCATCGCCTCTATCTGCCATTCCAGTAGCGTCCTTCCCGCGAGCCTGGTCAGGCATTTCGGGTGTTCATCAGTCAGAACACCCATGCGTGATCCGCGTCCTGCGGCGAGAATAATGCCTTTCATCGTCCCGATATCCTGTCTATGCACAACGTTCATAACCAAACAACCACTGAATCACTGCCTTATCCTCCCGCGAATACTGTGCCTCCCGCTCCGGGTGCCACATCACACCGAGTACTTTGCAGTTTTCCAGCAATGCGGCCTCAACCCAGCCATCCCGGGTTGTTGCCAGTGCCTGCAATGAAGGCTGAAGATCCGACACTCGCACACCGTAGCGGTGAAATGAATTAACCCGCCTGTCACCGGTCCAGCTGGTACCGGATGGATCTTCGGTGATCGTTACCGAGTGCTGTGTCGCCACATGTTCCGATTGCTCACACAGCTCCAGTTTTCCACCCAGGCTGGTCTGGAGCAGCTGTAGCCCACGGCAGACGCCCAGTACGGGTTTTGCATTTTCTATACAATATTCCAGCAACAACTGTTCTGTCCTGTCCCGGAGACTGTTTTCTCCGATATCGTTTCCTCCGCTCAGGATCAACCCGTCAAGCTGCCAGGCTTCGGCAAATTCCACGATGTCCTCACCCAGGTTTGGCACGGGCATCCATATCGTATCCGGCAACACAAAATTCATATACTTCGCCCAGTCAAGCGCCAGGGCATCACGAGGTTCCGGACAGGTTTCAGCCATCACAGCACGCATCGTTATCCCTATACGTTTGCACCCGGACCTAGTCTCCATACACAGGCCTCAGTCGTTTTCCATCACAATCAAGCAACACCGTTCCGCAGGTGCTCATACGTTTATACATTTGCTCACCACAGCCTATTGCTGCCGGCAGGCCGAATTCTGCGCAACGGATAGCCATATGTGAATTTGTTCCGCCAAACTTTGTTATCAGCCCCTTAATGCCTTTGGTGAAAATCCAGTCAAAACCGGGATCGGCATTTTCAATACAGGCGATCTTTCCAAACAGGTTAACGATAGAGGGAGATCGACCATCAAGCATTTGCACAGGAGCCTCAATCGAGCCACTACCGATAAAATTGGCAATACTGCGAGACAGGGGTATGACATACATATCGCTGACATTTCTTAACAGATATCCCAGCTTTAGCGCCTGCGCCGTGCGCAACTCACTCCTTCTCTCTTCGGACTTTCCAATAAAATAACGATCGATATGGTCAAGCAACGGATCCCTGAGCAACGCTGTCAGTTCATCCCACTGCAGGTATGACAGGTCATCGCGAGACAGGCCTTCACCCTCTCCCCATTGAAGCAAAACCTCCAGGGCATCTGAAAGATTGCGTGTGAAGACAAACTTGCCCCATTCCCTGCCAGTAATCGCACGCCTTGCATACTCGAACAGCTGAATACCGTCGACAGTGGTAATGCCTGCCTCACCCAGCAACTGGTCAAGACCCTGCTTTTCCTGGGTGGAAAGTGTGAAATGTTCTGATATCTGTCTACCCTGGTATACCTGGGCCTGTGTAAAAAGGTCCGTCCTTTCATCGTAACGCAGGGAGGTAATGTCGTAGGTTCCCGGCCGCAGATGGCCGTATTTTTTCATAAAGGCTTCCCGCGGGATCTCTGATCTGACGACGCTTTCATAATCGACCATCAAATCGCTGGTGATGGTATGCAGTGACCGTTTGAAAAGGGCGACACGTGCCGGATCGATAACACCTCGATCAATCGCTGAGCGCAACAGGGATTCGGCAATAAAAGCATGACGGGCCAGAATGGAAAAGTTTTCACTGCCCAGCTGTTTGCATTCATCAATCAGACGATGCGCATGATTTAACGCCGACATACCCGTGAGCGGCCCGGGAATACCACGTACCTCCTGCCGTCTGTGCAACAAATTAATGGCATCCCAGGCACACGCCAGACTACCTGTCGGTTTCAGTGACACATTTTCAGCGGTGAGACGTGTTAATGCCGCTCTGAATATCTGGAATTCTTTCGTTCCAAGCACACCTTTATAGTGCGCTTCATAGCGCTCATCGAAGGTAAAATCCATACAGCTCTGCACGACTTCAAATTCAACCTTGTCATGCAGTTCCGGTTGTGACTCCAGCCTTCCAAGCCAGGCATTAACCAGTCGACCCGCCGTCTCATCACTGACGTCTGCCGGGACAAAAGAGTTAAAACTGTTGCGCACGTCAATATAAGGATGGCAGGCAATCACCACCATCAACTCTTCACCAGCAAGATCACGATACCCCATCGTCTGGCGTGACTGCCGCCAGATATCCCGTGTTACCAGTTCGCGATAGAGTGATATCGCCAGAGGCCGCGGCGTCGTCCCGATAATCTCCGCAGGATTCCAGTCTGGCATCACGCCCAGTATGGTTTTGTCACCGACAAGGCCCGCTCGCGGGCAGGATCGTTCCTGGATAAAGCGGTCAATAAATTCAAGCTGGCGCGACAGTCTGCGCTCCGTCACGGGGTGCCAGCTTTTACACACACTGATCTGGCGCACCTGAAAGAGATAAAGCTCGCCGTTCCTGGTCAACCCGAATTCGATATCGAGCGGCACATCACCAAACAGTGACTCAAGCTCTGCGGCAAGCGATAAAAACCTCAGAAGACGATCTGACTCGATATATCGGGGATCACGGCCCCTGTAGACCAATACGGTCTTGTGTACACCATCACCACTGGTAATCGAATCCGTTCGACCTGTCTCATCGTCATAGTTAATTACATAATAGGGCGCACCATGCTCGAGATCATGCGTCATGATCACGCCGCTGACAGCGACATCCGGCAACATAGGCTGCACCAGAACCTGGTCTTCAGGATCACCTGCATATGACCTGATGACATCCTCAACCGCTGATTCAATCGCTTCCTGGCTGCTGCCATCGACACTCAGACAGGTTAAATAGGCTCCTGCCATTGACTGCAACTGTCCATCCTCAGACTGACTGCTACTGCGCACGGCCAGCCTTTGTCCTTTAAAAGCGGCCTGGATCCTGTCCAGCAGGTCCTGTCTGTTTTCGCGCCACTCGCCCACAGAAAAATACTGCAGATCAATAATGGATGCACCGCGCAGCACAGGTTTCAATCTTGCAAGCGTTTCCGCCTTGGTACCAAAATGCAGTACGGAGGGGGTATCCGGATGATGATTAAACGCGAAAGAGGCAGGCGTGCTCATTGAGTATCACCGGTTACCGATTGCCAGCATGGCAAGGTGCTTCAGCACCGGGTGGATAACATAGTAATCTCTTCCCTCGTCAGGGGCCTGGGATCTCATCGCATGCCACCCACCCTGCCTTGCATAGTCGCCAAGCACCTTGACAAGAAGATCCGCGCGTATGGCCGGGTCATAGATATAGTCCACATCGATGCCGGCGGGTGGAACGGGATAGGTTTCCCTTGCAATGACAGGCCCGGCATCAATGGTATTTGATAGCAGAATCGCGGAAGCAGAACAGTTCCGATCCTGCAGGATACTGTAATAGATTGTTGTACTACCCCGATAGTCAGGTAACCAGCCCCCGTGAATATGAAGAAAAGGTATGTTTAGTCCAAGCAGCTCCTCACCTACGATTTCTCCACCATAACCTGAGTACACCACCATCTCCGGGGATATCTCACGCAGTTTTTGCACGAGCTCTGTCGCATTAACTGATTCACTGCCGAGCGTTGTCAGTTTCCATCCTTCACCCTGACAACTGTCCTCGAGCGAACGCGATAAATCAGGCACGAATATCGATTGACTCATGTCGACCCAGGCCACATCTCCACTCTGGCCCGGTCGCCCACTGCCTGGCTCACCGTAAATCAACACCTGTTCCGGCTCAAAGCCATGCACTGCCATGCACTGCGCATAGGCCTGGGATCGTGCCGTCCGTGCCGCGAGAAACAAAACACCATCCAGTTTCACAATGATATCTCCAGCGTATTCGCGAGCCTGTCAATATAGTGCGCTTCTTTCTTCAGAAGATCGGACAACCGCGCTTTGTCTTCCGATGAAAGCTCATGGCAAACGCTGACCAGCGTGTCATTGCACTTCAACAAAGCATTCAGATACGTGATATCACCCATTGCGGTATAAGCTGCATCCATTAATGTGGAAAATCCGACATACAGACTGAGGTTCTTCCAGTCAGAACCAGTAACCGGTTTGTGAGGGTAAGTCTTGGCGTAGGTACAAAACACACGCTTCGAAACCTCAAAACGCGTACGCAGAATATCTGTCCATGCTCTTGTTTCATCTGAAACATCGCCAGCTAATAACTCGGCCAGAAGCTTTTCCAGCAGCTTTAGCGTATCAATGCCGTTACTTACTGGTGTCTGCCGAGACCGGATTTCAACGACCTCACTTTGTTGTGCAGCACGCAAATCCCGGGCTGCAAATTTACGCGCATCTCGCCACGCATCCAGAAACGGCACACCCTTAAACCCGCTGTAAAAATATGTATTTCGCTGTTCCAGCCGGTTACCCTGTGAATAGGGATACGTTGAGGCATTCATGCTGCATGCCCCTTTACGCGTGACAGAATCTGTTTGGCAACAAGCTCATGTTCGGGATTACTGTCACTGTTATCTATCGTCAGATCGGGGTGTGCGGGTGGAGGGAACGGAATATCTATCCCTACCACATTCTTCATTTCACCCTTCTCTGCTGCAGAATAGAGTCCTTTGCTGTCCCGCTTCTTCACCACATTGAGTGGCGTCGAGATATAAACTTCCAGGTAACCGGACAGGTTTTCCCGATTCCAGTCCGAGACATCACCGAACAGCAGAAGAATATTGCACACAACGTTGACACCCTGGCGGTCAAGCCAGGCACACAGATGCTTTATGCGCTCTGCATTTTTGCGCCGACCATCGAGTGAATAGTCAGAATCTTCCTGATTCAGGGAGAACAGTTCCCGAATCTCATCACCATCAACCAACACGGTGTTAGGCTCATGTTTTTTCCATTCCCTGTGCACACACTTCCCAATCGTTGTCTTGCCAGCACCTGACAAACCGATTAACCAAATAACCATTGCTTCATCTCCAACGTGTCACGCTGCCAGATGGCATGTCCCAGCGACCGTTGCTCTACCTCAATGCAATATGCCTGCCAGCATGAATATCTATAATTAACAATTGGTTATAAAATATTATTTCGGCGTTCGTCAGATTTATGACGTCTGGGCACCGGTGAATGCCAGTTTTTCAGCACCAGACACCGACTGGCAAGGCGCAGCACTGATTGAGAAGAATCAGGGCCAAAAATGCCCGGCAGACGGCACTTGCGCTAGCCAAAACGGGGGGTTAACCTCTCCATACATTCCAACACGCCGGACAAGCAGGATATTGATTTGTCTATTAAAATAAAGACGAACTAGATGGATATCCAGATCTACCAGATCGCTTTCTCTGCAGAGACACCGGCACAGGTTGAATCGGGATACAGGGTGTTAGACAACCTGGCCAACCCACGTCCAGACTGGCGTGAAT
>UOFM01000366.1_pt1 | contig 10259 bp, 7 predicted proteins | sample 1990071 | NCBI WGS metagenome assembly UOFM01 (sample SAMEA4728526, study PRJEB27164) | hydrothermal vent metagenome | biome: marine basaltic hydrothermal vent biome; feature: marine hydrothermal vent; material: mineral | place: Pacific Ocean | collected 2011-06-14/2011-07-23 | depth 1741 m
TTATTCAACGCAACCAGCTGGCAGTCGATCCTGACCGGGTACGTGAAAGGATTGAAGAGCTGGCGCAGTCTTACGAGAATCCCGGGGAGGTCGTGCAGTGGTACTACAGCAACCAGGACATGTTGTCTGGCATACAGACGCTCGTTATGGAGGACGCCGTGGTTGACTGGGTGGTGGATCAGGCACAGGTTGAGGACAAGACCACCACATTTGAAGGACTCATGCAGCCCGCCAGCGGAGCTGCGTAGAAAAGGAAACAACTGAATGTCAGATAGCATGATCAAAAGCGGTGGAGATATCCAGGCACTGAATCTCATTCCCATGGTGATCGAGCAGACCGCGCGCGGTGAACGCTCTTATGATATTTACTCGCGCCTGCTCAAGGAACGTGTCGTATTCGTGGTTGGTCCGGTTGAGGATTACATGGCGAATGTCATCGTGGCGCAGCTGCTGTTCCTCGAATCCGAGAACCCTGACAAGGACATTCATCTCTATATCAATTCTCCCGGCGGTTCCGTGACGGCCGGTCTGGCGGTCTATGACACCATGCAGTTCATCAAGGCAGATGTCAGCACCATGTGTATCGGCCAGGCGGCCAGCATGGGTGCCGTGTTGCTTGCCGGTGGTGCAAAAGGCAAACGCTTCTGTCTGCCGCACTCACGGATGATGATTCACCAGCCACTGGGTGGTTTCCAGGGCCAGGCATCGGATATTGATATCCACGCCAAAGAGATTCTGCTGGTGCGTGAACGCCTGAACACCATTTTGTCCAATCATACCGGGCAGCCCATGGACAAGATCCAGAATGATACCGATCGGGATAATTTCCTCGGTGCCGAACAGGCCAGGGATTACGGCCTGATTGACGAAATTCTGGTATCAAGAGGTTCGATGGCTATCGGAGAAGAGGACAAGACATCCTGAAATTCCGCCTTAATGGCGTAAAAACCGTAGATTACCGCCGGGAACACTTGTCAGCAGCAGGGCGACGTAGTTGAATAGGAACTCACTGATTTTACGACAGTCAGGGTATTCAGGCGGTCAGAAGTCTGCCGCTGATATGAAATAAGGGAACCGCGAGTCGGGACATCGAGCTATGAATAACGATCGAAACGGTAAGGGTGATGACGGGAAACTGCTGTATTGTTCTTTCTGTGGAAAGAGCCAGCATGAGGTGCGCAAACTGATTGCGGGTCCATCCGTCTTTATCTGTGATGAGTGTGTCGAGCTTTGTAATGACATCATCCGCGAGGAGATGCAGGAGAAGACGACTGGCGGCAGTAACAAGTTGCCTACACCGCATGAAATTAACGACGTGCTCGATGAGTACGTTATCGGTCAGCGGAATGCCAAAAAGGTACTTTCCGTTGCCGTCTATAACCACTACAAACGTCTGGAAGTCAGTGGCCGAAAGGATGAAGTGGAACTCTCCAAGAGTAATATCCTGCTCATCGGGCCAACCGGTTCCGGCAAAACGCTGTTGGCCGAAACACTGGCGCGATTGCTGAATGTGCCCTTCACCATTGCTGATGCGACCACGCTGACTGAAGCAGGCTATGTCGGCGAGGATGTCGAGAATATCATCCAGAAGCTGTTGCAGAAGTGCGACTATGATGTCGACAAGGCACAGACCGGTATTGTCTATATCGACGAAATCGACAAGATTTCCCGCAAGTCGGACAATCCCTCTATCACTCGCGATGTATCCGGTGAAGGCGTGCAGCAGGCTTTGTTGAAACTGATTGAAGGTACCGTTGCTTCAGTGCCGCCACAGGGTGGACGCAAGCATCCGCAGCAGGAATTCCTGCAAGTGAACACCTCGAATATCCTGTTTATTGTCGGTGGTGCGTTTGCCGGACTGGAAAAAATTATCAAGGGTCGCTCCGAGAAAGGCGGTATCGGTTTCTCGGCAGAGGTCAAGACTGTCGATGAAGAGGTCAATGTTGGCGAAATTCTTTATGACGTCGAGCCGGAAGACCTGATTAAATTTGGTCTGATTCCGGAATTTGTCGGTCGTTTGCCCGTCGTCGCTACCCTGGAAGAGCTGGATGAAGACGCCCTGGTGCAGATTCTGACAGAGCCCAAGAATGCGCTGACCAAGCAGTACGCCAAACTGTTTGATATGGAAGGTGCTGAAATCGAATTCCGCGATGATGCGTTGCGTGCCGTGGCGAGAAAAGCCATGGCCCGCAAGACCGGCGCTCGTGGTTTGCGGACCATCATGGAGCACGTCCTGCTCGACACCATGTACGAACTGCCGTCACTGGAAAATGTACAGAAAGTGGTCGTCGATGAACGTGCTATTGCTGGTGAATCAGAGCCTTACCTGGTTTACGATTCGGAGCCGGAACAACGCGCCGTGTCTGATTAGCGCCATTTCCCCGTCAGTTCAGTCACGGGTCCGACGGTTAAAAGCCGCCGGGCCTGTCAGTGTTTACCGGCAAAAGAACTATACTGGCGAGGTATGCGCTGTACCGCCGGTAGTCCTGGTTTTACGCCATGGCTTGTTTCTTGCAGAATCTTTCGATGGGGCACGAAACCGTCATTGAAATGTCTTATGGTAGACCCCATGTCAAAGTGCCGGGAGCGCGGTATGAAATCGCAGCTCCCCCGATCAGAACCGGATACTGAGGTACTCTTCCGATGGAGCAAAACAAGAACACCCCTGAAACAACTGACAATGAGTCCACAGCCGTCGTTCCGGTTCTGCCGTTGCGCGATGTCGTTGTTTATCCCCACATGGTTATCCCACTGTTTGTCGGGCGCGAGAAATCTATTCGCGCACTGGAAACTGCAATGGATGATGACAAACGGATTTTGCTGGTCGCCCAGAAAAGTGCCGAAGTCGATGATCCACAGGTTGATGACATCCACGAAATTGGCACGCTCTCCACAATTCTACAGCTGCTGAAATTGCCCGACGGTACCGTCAAGGTACTGGTTGAGGGTTCCGAGCGGGCCAGTGTGGTGAAGTTTGAAACGACTGAAGAATTTTTCTCCGCACAGATCAAGCATCTGGGTCATGGTGAGCAGGCCGGTGAGCGTGAAGTCGATGTACTGATGCGCTCTTTGCTGACCTTGTTCGATCAGTACGTGAAGCTGAACAAGAAAGTTCCGCCCGAGATCCTGACATCCCTGTCCGGCATCGATGAGCCAGGCCGCCTGGCCGATACCATCGCCGCGCATATGGCGCTCAAGCTGGATGAAAAGCAGCGCATCCTCGAAATCGAAGATGTCCGGGCACGGCTTGAACACCTCATGGGTATGATCGAGGGCGAGATCGATGTCCTGCAGATCGAAAAGCGTATCCGTGGTCGCGTCAAGCAGCAGATGGAAAAAAGCCAGCGTGAGTATTACCTGAACGAACAGATGAAAGCCATCCAGAAGGAACTGGGTGACATGGACGACGTGCCCAACGAGACGGACGAGTATCAGGGCAAGATCGAAAAAGCCGGCATGAGCAAGGAAGCAAAAGAAAAGGCCACGTCCGAGTTGAACAAGCTCAAGATGATGTCGCCGATGTCTGCAGAAGCTACTGTCGTACGCAATTACATCGACTGGCTGGTCAGTGTCCCCTGGAAAAAACGCACCAAGATCCGCCACGACCTGACGCGTGCAGAAACTGTGCTGGATGAAGATCATTACGGCCTGGACAAGGTGAAGGAACGTATTCTTGAATACCTCGCCGTTCAGCAGCGTGTACGTAAACTGAAAGGTCCGATCCTGTGCCTGGTGGGTCCGCCCGGCGTTGGCAAGACGTCACTGGGACGTTCCATTGCGCGTGCAACCAATCGCAAGTTCACCCGCATGTCGTTGGGTGGTGTGCGTGACGAAGCCGAAATCCGCGGCCATCGCCGAACCTACATCGGTTCACTGCCGGGCAAGATTATCCAGAACCTGTCCAAGGTCGGTGTGCGCAATCCGCTGTTTCTGCTCGATGAGATCGACAAGATGTCCATGGACTTCCGTGGTGACCCGTCGTCCGCCTTGCTGGAAGTGCTGGATCCGGAACAGAACTCGACCTTTGGCGATCACTACCTGGAAGTGGAATTCGATCTGTCCGACGTGATGTTTGTTGCGACGTCTAATTCACTGAACATTCCCGGTCCCTTGCTGGATCGTATGGAAGTGATTCGTATCCCCGGTTATACCGAGGATGAAAAGGTCAACATTGCAACCCGATACCTGTTACCCAAACAGATCAGGAATGCGGGTCTCAAGGAAGATGAACTGAGCGTCAGTGAAAATGCGATCTACGACATTGTGCGTTTCTACACGCGCGAGGCGGGTGTGCGAAACCTCGAACGTGAACTCGCCAAGATCTGCCGCAAAGTGGTCAAGGAATTGCTGCTCCGGAAAGAAGACAATGGCAGAGTTTCCGTGACGTCGCGTAACCTCGAAAAATATCTCGGTGTACGTCGCTTCCGTTATGGACTGGCGGAGGAAAATGATCAGGTCGGTCAGGTGACCGGCCTGGCCTGGACCGAAGTGGGTGGCGAACTGTTGAGTATTGAATCAACCATTGTTCCTGGTAAAGGCCGGCTCATTCACACCGGTCAACTGGGTGAAGTCATGCAGGAGTCAATCCAGGCGGCCACCACCGTGGTACGCAGCCGGGCTGAAGCACTGGGTATCGAGGATGATTTCTATCAGAAATACGATATTCACGTCCATGTGCCGGAAGGTGCTACACCGAAGGACGGTCCGAGTGCCGGTGTGGGCATGTGCACCGCACTGGTGTCTGCGCTGACGCGTATTCCGGTCCGTGCTAATGTCGCCATGACCGGCGAAATCACGTTGCGCGGTGAGGTTTTACCCATCGGCGGGCTTAAGGAAAAGCTGCTTGCGGCGCACCGGGGGGGTATTTCCACTGTCCTGATTCCGGAAGAGAATCGCAAGGATCTTGCCGAAATTCCCAAGAACGTCAAGGACAAGCTGGAGATTCTTCCTGTCAAATGGATTGATGAAGTGCTGGAAATCGCCCTGCAGCATCCACCGGTTCCACTTTCCGGGAAAGGTGAGGGGAAAACCGGCGAAAAGATCAAGGATAAGCCCAAAGCGGTAGCCAAAGGCAAAACGCTTCGCACGCACTGATATCCCGTCCAGCGCCCATCTTTTGTGTAAATAGGTATCTTTTTACACAGAAGACGGGCTTTTTATTTGACGTGTCTGTAACACACTTGGTATAAAACCGTGCGTGCGAGCGGGGGTCCGGAATTGGCCTTTCCTAGATACAGGGTTTGAGTTGTCAGGATCGAGTCCCGTTACGCGAATCGAACTATAATTTCAAATTTGATGTTGAGGGCCAAACTCGATGAATAAAGCCGAACTGATTGACGCCGTTGCAAGCTCCGCAGATCTGTCCAAAGCGGACGCAACACGGGCCGTCGATGCTGTGATAGATACCATTACTGAAACACTGCGTAAGGGTGATTCTGTCACGCTCGTGGGTTTTGGCACTTTTGAAGTTCGCGCCCGTGCCGCGCGTGCCGGGCGTAATCCGCAGACCGGTGAAACCATCCAGATCAAGGCGTCAAACTCGCCTGCATTCAAGGCTGGTAAAGCGTTTAAGGATGCCGTAAACTAGTCCGCTTTCCTCGAGGGTGCTTAGCTCAGCTGGGAGAGCGTCGCCCTTACAAGGCGAATGTCGGGGGTTCGATCCCCTCAGCACCCACCAAGGTTATGGAGCGGTAGTTCAGCTGGTTAGAATACCGGCCTGTCACGCCGGGGGTCGCGGGTTCGAGTCCCGTCCGCTCCGCCACCTTAAAGTAGAACGGGCGTCCTGATGGACGCCCGTTTTTTTTTCAGCGCTGTATAATGCGCTTTCCTTACAAATCGAATAAGACACAGACAGTGGGATTTTCCTATGCTGCAAGCATTTCGCAATACGGTCATGGGCTGGTTGGGCTGGATCGTTATCGGACTCGTGATTATGACCTTCGCCCTTTTCGGGCTGGGGTCTTACCTGCAGGACAAGAGTCAGGTTTATGCCGCCAGGGTTAATGATGTGGAGATTGCCCCCAGAGCCCTGCAGCAAGCCTATCAGCAGCAGCGTGCCCGTGTTCAGGAGATGATGGGGGATGCCTATAACCCTGCACTGATCGATGACAAGCGCCTTCGTCAGCAGGCGCTGGAAGGGTTGATCAATCGCGAGTTACTGTTACAGGCTGCACGCGAGAACGGTTTGACGATCAGCGATGCCTTGCTGGCTGCACAAATACATTCAATCCCGGCTTTCCAGGAAGACGGTGAGTTTTCCGAACAGCGCTATCGTGACCTGGTCAGTCGTCGTGGACAGACTGTTTCCGAGATTGAGTTTGTGACCCGCCAGAGCATGTTGACCGAACAGTTACTCGCCGGAGTGACTGAAACAGTGTTCATTACACCGGACGAACTGGACCGTGCCTACCGATTACAAAATCAGAAACGTGATTTCGTCTACCTGATCGTTTCGGCAAAGCCATTCGAGTCCACCGTCGATATCAGTGACGAACAAATTCAAAAGTACTACGAAAAGCACCTGGATGACTTCATGGTGCCGGAACGCGTAAAAGTTGCCTACCTGCGTATGACCGGTGAAAAACTCGGTGATTCACTGGGCGTGGATGAAACTGAGCTTGAGTCTTTTTATGAAGAACGCAAAGCTTCTTTGAAGACCAAGGAACAACGTCGTGCCAGCCATATTCTTGTCGCTGTCGCATCCGATGCTGACGAGGAGACTTTGGCAAAGGCAAAAGCCAGGGCAGATGCAGTGCGCGCCAGGTTGGCAGCAGGAGAAGATTTTGCAGAACTGGCAAAAGAAAACTCCGATGATCCCGGCTCGGCAAAGCAGGGTGGTGACCTGGGTTTCTTCAGCAGTGGAGATATGGTGCCGGAGTTCAACAAAACGGTATTTGCCATGAGCAAGGGCGATGTTTCCGAACCGGTGCGCACCCAGTTCGGTTTTCACATTATCAAGCTGATCGATGTGAAGGGCGGTGAAATCCCCCCGCTCGCCGAAATACGTGATGATCTTATCCGTGAAATGCAGCAGGAAAAGATCAATGACATGTTCTATGAGCAGCTCGAACAACTCACCGACCTGAGTTATGAAAATTCGGACTCACTGGATTCTGCGGCCGAAGCGCTGGGGCTGGAAATTCAGACCAGTGACTGGCTTGATGCCAATGGTGGTCCCGGTATCGGCCAGTATCCAAAAGTCGTTGCAGCTGCATTTTCTGACGATGTTCTTGAAGGTGGCAACAACAGTGAGCCGGTGGAAGTTACACCCGACGACGTGATTGTGGTGCGCATTGAAGAGCGTGAGCCTGAACATCAGGCGCCACTGGAGGAGGTGCGAGACAAGGTGGTAGCACGTCTCAAACGCGAACTGGCGGCGCAGGCGGCGCGTACCCGCGGGGAGGGGCTTTCAGCGCGTCTGAAAGACGGTGGTGCCACGCTGGAAGAGCTGAACGACCAGGACTACTACGCATTCAGAAAGGCGGAAGGGGTTACCCGCACGGCAGGTGGCTACAATCCTGAAGTCATGCGCAAGGTCTTCACGCTGGGTCGTCCGCAGGAGGACAAACCGGTAGATGCCAGCTTTGTGCTGTCCAATGGTGATTTTGCATTGATACACCTAACCGCTGTGACTGACGGCGACCCTGCCGAACTCAAGCCGGAACAGCGTACACAAATGGCACGTGGTTTCGAGAATATGTACCGTTCTCTGGAACTCGATACCCTGGTCAGGGATTTACGTGCCCGGGCCGAAATTGTGATTCCGCAGGATAGCGAGTAAAGGCACCTCGCATGTTGCGACTCCAGCTCCACTGGCAAATACTCATTGCACTGGTGCTGGCGGTCATTGCCGGGCACTTAAGCGGGATAGAGGGTGCTGTTTTCGGCATCAAGTTTTACCCCGTCTATGAGTTCATCGGCGCATTGTTTATGAATGCGCTGAAAATGATCATCGTTCCCCTGATCGTTTCAAGCATCATCACCGGCGTCTCGGGTCTGGGGAATACCGAGGGCCTGGGTCGGCTGGGCGGCAAGACGTTACTGTTTTATTTAACCACCAGCCTGCTGGCCATCGTGGTCGGGTTGATGTTCGTCAATCTGATCGCCCCCGGTATCATTGACGGAACCCCGGCTCGCGAAGTACTGGGCTTAAGTCAGGCAGCCGCTAACGAGGCTGCACAGAAAGTGCAGGGGCGTTCCGCGTCTGATCTGACCGATGTATTCCTCAGCATGGTGCCACCCAATGTGGTGGCCGCTGCAGCCAACGGTCAAATGCTCGGGCTGATCTTTTTCAGTTTATTATTCGGGTATTTCCTCACCCGCATCGACCGTAAGGCCGGTGATCTGCTATCACGATTCTGGTCCGGCATTGCCGATGTCATGATGGCAATGACGGGGCTGATCATGAAATTTGCACCACTGGGTGTTTTTGGCCTGGTGGCCAAAACTGTGGCTGAAATCGGCCCGGACCAGCTCAATGCCCTGGCTTTTACCCTCGGCAGCTTTACCCTCAGCGTATTACTGGCGCTGGCATTCCATGTATTTATTACTCTCCCACTGCTGTTATGGCTGGTCGGGCGGGTTAACCCTGTGAAACAGTTTCAGGCCATGATGCCGGCCATGCTGACCGCCTTCTCAACCGCATCGTCATCGGCAACCCTGCCCCTGACCATCGAGTGTGTGCGGGATAACGCAAAAGTTTCCAACCGTACCGCGAGTTTCGTCCTGCCTCTGGGGGCTACCGTTAACATGGATGGTACCGCCCTGTACGAATGTGTGGCGGCCATGTTTATTGCCCAGGCTTATGGTCTGCAGCTGGATCTGGTTACCCAGTTTACGGTGGTCCTGGTAGCGTTATTGACATCGATTGGTGTGGCGGGGATTCCGGCAGCGAGCCTGGTGGCGATTACGATTATTCTGGCTGCCATCGGATTACCGGCCGAGGCGGTGGGTTTGATCCTGGCGGTGGATCGTATCCTGGATATGTTCCGGACCTCGGTGAATGTGTTCAGTGATTCCTGTGGGGCAGTGATTATTGCGCGGACGGAGGGGGAGGAAGGGGTCTTACGGGGGTGATGTTTTTCGTCGGGGGTGGGTGTGCCTTTTTTCAGGCGGCGATTTGCCCGCTACGCGGGTTCCCTGCGCTTCTCGACATTTTGCGCGCTCGCTAAACTTGCCGCCTGAAAAAAGGCACACCCACCCCCGACTTGCTTCTGTGCCAGGTACGAGCTGGGTTAACCCACCTTTCGTCATTCCGGCGAATGCCGGAATCCAGGGGTGAACCGGCACTTGCCACTTAACCTCTGATACTAAGAATCAATCGTCCAGCGGGGGCATGCCCGTGGTGTTATACCCGGCATCAACATAGGTAATTTCACCGGTGATACCAGACGCCAGGTCGGAGCAAAGAAAAGCGGCCGCATTGCCGACTTCGTCGATGGTGACATTCTTGCGCAGGGGCGCAGCACGTTCCATCAGGCTCAGCATTTTGCGGAAGTTGGTGATGCCTGCCGCGGCCAGGGTCTTGATCGGACCGGCCGAGATACCGTTAACGCGGATGCCGTCCGGGCCGAGGCTCTGCGCCATGTAGCGGACGTTGGCTTCCAGGCTGGCCTTGGCGAGGCCCATGACGTTGTAATTCGGCATGGCTTTTTCGGCGCCGTAGTAGCTCAGGGTCAGCATGGCGCCGTCGCGGCCTTCCATCATCCGGCAACCGGACTTGGCCAGGGCTGAGAAGCTGTAGGAGCTGATTTCGTGGGCAACCCGGAAGCCTTCGCGGCTGACGGATTCCAGGTAGTCGCCTTCCAGTTCGGCGCGCGGCGCAAAGGCGACGGAGTGGATAATGATATCGAGGTGATCCCAGTAATCGTCGAGGTGGTCGAATACAGCATCGATCTGTTCGTCGTCGGAGACGTCACAGGGTACGATGATTTCAGTGCCGCATTCGCCGGCCATCTTTTCCACCCGGTCACGCAGTTTATCGTTCTGGTAGGTGAAGGCGAGTTCGGCGCCTTCACGCTGCATGGCTTTGGCGATGCCCCAGGCAATCGACCGGTTGCTGGCGAGTCCTACGATGAGCGCACGTTTGCCGGTTAGAAATCCCATGGCTGCTTTTAACCTCTGTCTGGTGTTGGATGGCGCTAAGGTACCGGAAAACTGTGGCGACGGGAAGTCCTGTGAAAGCCCGTCGGCGCACCCTATAATGCGGGCTCATGCATGTGTCAAACACGGGGTTCGACAAGTTGGGCGGGTTTCTCAGG
>UOFM01000005.1_pt1 | contig 10101 bp, 11 predicted proteins | sample 1990071 | NCBI WGS metagenome assembly UOFM01 (sample SAMEA4728526, study PRJEB27164) | hydrothermal vent metagenome | biome: marine basaltic hydrothermal vent biome; feature: marine hydrothermal vent; material: mineral | place: Pacific Ocean | collected 2011-06-14/2011-07-23 | depth 1741 m
GGTGCATATTATGATGAAGATGTCAGCGATGACTTTATCAGAAACGGCATAGCTGGCCCAGGGCATGCAAAAGCAGATGCACCAGAGTTACATCAATTCGTAAATTCTCTAAAGGTTGGTGATATCTTGTATATCAAGTCCGCCTCTCCATCCAGCAAAGATATTGTTATTAAAGCTATTGGTGTTGTAACTGACGATATATTTGTCACAAGTTCTTCTGTTGTAAGTGCAGGCCGCAATATTAAATGGCTTGTCACTGAAAGCTTCAAGGTTCCGAAACCAAAAGAAAAGAATAATGTTCGAATGAATACTATGTATGAAGAGTTTCATCCTGAAGTTCAGAAAGTGATTCTTGATAAACTGTTCACAAGAAAAGCCTAACAAAATGCTCAAGTACGCTCGCCGGACGCCCAAAATCGCGCGCCTTTTGTGCAGTCGCTGCGCTCCATATTTGCACAAAAGACACACAATTTTGTGCGCCGCTTAGCTCGGTGTTAGATCTGAATGGATACAAGGAATGAAGCTGATCTTTTTCGATGAAGTTAAGCCAGAAGCGGATTATCCGCACTACCATATCGGTGCAGTTTGTATCGATGAAGAGCATCTCCACAACATCGAGGCGCAGGTCTCTTCCCTGGCTGACGAGATATTTGGAAAAACAGGAATATCCAGGGAAACTGAATTCCACGCGGTAGAAATTTTCCATCGAAAGAAATTTTTCAAAGGTTGGTCCGATTTTTCTCAGCGAATCGGCGTCCTTGATCGTTTGATTCAAATTTTGTCGTTGGAAGATGTGGCGCTGATCGATATACAGATCAATTCGGATCTATTGTCAGAAAATCAATCGGCCGAAGAGATTGCGTTCATGTTCCTGTGTGAGCGCGCAAATGATTACGTTAAAACGAACAAATCTTTGGGCATGCTCATCGGTGATCGTGAGAGTGATCGAATGTCAGAGCAGTTCGCTACAACTCTATCTGGCTACAGGGCAAATGGTACTGATTTCGCATTTGGTAGAGACCTAACCCATCTGGTTGATTCTGTGCATTTCACTCATTCACACCTCAGTCGCTTCTTGCAGCTCGCCGATGTGTACGCTTGGATGCTGCAATTTCGGGTGCGAAATCGTGGTTCGGAGAACCATCGGCATCAAGCCATCTTTGAGATCCTGGGGCGAGAGGGGATCAACTTGTTCCCGTCCAAGTACAAAGAATGGCCGAAGTACCAATAGTGAAAGTTCTAACAAGTGGCTGCTGTCGGACGTGCCTACGCTTCGCTTCGCTCAAAGCCAAGCGTTCAAAATAGGCCTTGATATAGCGTACGTATTATCGTACGCTATATTTACGAGGTACATACCATGACTATTTTGAATGCAACAGAGGCACGTTCTAAGCTCTATAGTCTCATTGACGAGACAGCAGAGACTCACCAACCTATTGTGATTACGGGGAAAAGAGGGAATGCTGTTCTTGTTTCTGAGGAAGACTGGAATGCAATTTCTGAAACACTACATTTGTTGTCAGTACCCGGCATGCGGGAATCAATCAAAGAAGGAATGAGTCAAGATCTATCAGAGTGCTCCAGGGAGCTTGATTGGTGAGCTGGGAGTTAGTGTATACAAAACAGGCAAAAAAAGACGCTAAGAAAATCGCAGCATCCGGGTTGAAACAGAAAGCCAAGTTGTTACTGGAATTGCTGGAAGAGAACCCCTTCAAAAAACCACCCCCGTTTGAAAAATTAGTTGGTGACTTGTCTGGTGCATATTCACGAAGAATAAATATTCAACATAGACTGGTCTATCAAGTTTACGAAGAAGAGCACACTGTTAAAGTTATTCGAATGTGGACGCATTACGGATAAAATTGAACATAACATGCGCTCCTGCTGACCGTCTCACTCACAATACGCTGCAGGTGACAGTCAAAAGTGAGCTGAGGATGCACTTGCACCGTTTATTGTCCTCCACGAATCAGTTCCAGGCGATAATAGTTCACCCCCGGTTTCGGCAATTGAAACGTCTTCTGGTGGTAGTTTACTTTCAGCACCCCCGGCAGCGGTTTGAACGGCCCGACAGGGCTATTGGACACCAGCAAACGATACAACCCTGGCATCAGTGTACGCGTAGTAAGCAGAATATGATCATCCTCTTCTTCCACCTGCTGCCCGTCAAAGGGCGCCGCCAGCGGTTCACCAATAAATATACCTTCCCCGGGTTGTTGCACACTCTGCCAGTAGGCTTCGATAAGCGTGCGTCCGCTTCCATAAGCCTCCATGACCAGGCCCGGCCGGGGAAACTTGCCGGTCAGGTTGCAGGGTTCCACTACGGTTCCGTAGCTCCCGGTTGCGCCTGCTTCAAGCCAGCGCAGGGCACTCATTTGTTTACTGGTGGTGAGTTGACCGCCAGTTGAGGTGAGGTGGTCCGCAATAGCACCGGGACGGAACTGCAAGGTTTCCAGTCCGGTTACCCTGGCGTGCCCGGTAAAATAAAACAGGATATCCGACACGTTTTCCAGCGCATTGGTTTTTGCAATCCGCGTATCAATCCAGTCGGCCATGGCTTTTACGATCACAGGATAAAAAACAGAACGTACATTGCGTGCCTTGTCAGTTGTGCTGACCAGCCAGGCGGTGCCGGGTGGTTGGGTGTTATCCGAGGCAACTCCGCGATCGATTAATGCCCTGGCCTGTTTGAAACTGGTGGCAGCAATGGCGATGGTGGGTCGTATGCCAAAATCATCATAAGGTGATGCGCTTCTGCTGTTATATAAGGGTGAAACCCGGGTTCTTGCGCATTTGGTTTTCGAACAGAATGCCCGGTCAAAGCCAAACGTGAATGCCGTAGTGATAGACATGCAATCCACACGCCAGGGTGCGGCCCAGGTGAGTGCATAGGCTTGCACGCCAGCTGGCGTAGCTTTTTGCACCTGTTGATACAGAAGATTGAATTCGGCTTCGCTTATAATTGGACGTCCGGGTTTTATCCGAACGTGCAGTACGTTTTCAGGCGGTATGTGACGTGCCTTCTGGTAATAAGCGCCGATGCGCCGACTGAGCGGATCACTGTCGTTAATAATAATCGCCAGTTCATCAGCGAGGAGTCGGTGTTTGGGGAGTAGAATGTCAGGCGTGGCCTGTACGACAAGTGTGTTAAATAGCAGTATCAGTAGTGCGATGAGTCTACTACAGGTTTTTGTGAGCAATGGGGATTTCTGAAATGCCTGCATCCGCGTAATGTTACGGGGTGATAGACTGGAAGGGAATTGTTTAGCGGTGAGTGCCAGCCTTGCGTGGCTTGTCGACCAGTGTTTTCTTGATGCGCAGCACAGTGTTGAGTTGAGCAAGAAAAGCATCCACACATTCCGGGTCGAAGAATTTCTTTCGCTGGATGTTAATGTAGTCGATGGCTTTCTGTACAGGCCATTCCTTTTTATAGGGGCGTTCAGACGTCAGTGCGTCGTAAGCATCAGCAACGCTGACAATGCGTGCTACCAATGGGATTTCGTGGCCACCAAGCTGGTGTGGATAGCCGGTGCCATTGAACTTTTCATGGTGACTCAATGCAATGATTGCACCGGTCTGCAGATATTTTGAAGGGCTGTCCTTGAGAATTTCGTAACCGATCAGTGTGTGCTGTTTCATGACCTCGAATTCGGCGTGAGTGAGTCGTCCCGGCTTGCGTAAAATATGATCCGGTACACCGATTTTTCCAATGTCGTGCATGGGTGCCGCCATCTCGATGGCGTCACAATCGTTCTTTGACAGTCCGAGCTGTTCGGCGATAAGGCAGGCATAGCGAGCCATTCGCAAGACATGGTTGCCGGTGTCTTCATCGCGGTATTCACCGGCCTTGGCCAGTCGCAACAGGGTTTCGTGTTCGCGCTTGCGGATTTCACTGGTGGCATCAGAGACGCGCCGTTCCAGCCAGCGCGCGCGCTGGTGGATAATTTTTTGCTGGCTGCGCCAGGTCAGCAGGTTTTTGCAACGTACACCAAATTCCAGGTCGTCGAGCGGTGTTGTGAGGAGGTCGGTGGCGCCGGCATTCAGGACATCACGGCGACATTCACGATCGTCACAGGGTGTCAGCATCACAATGGGCAGGTCGCTGCAATCCGGGAGCTGGCGTATGCCGTGGACGATACTGGTTGCGCGGATATCGGTAAACTGGCTGTCAGAAACGACAAGGTCGGCCGGGTGCCAATGCAGCCATGCCAGGGCAGCTTCAGCTTTGACGAACGTCTCAATATGGATTTGCGGATCGATATTGGTGATCAGCTTAACCAGATGTTGTCGTCGGGAAAGTTCCCCGTCGAGAATCAAGACCGTCGGCATACAGTGCCCCTGTATCTCCAGAAATCATCACAGCAGAAAAAACGTCACTGCGGAGCTTCCCTGCGTACCGCATTACCGAGGTAATATTGCCTCACTAACGCCCTGAAAAATGAGTTAAAATAGCAGCTGCAACGGGCGTCGATTGAAGCTAGCGGCGGGTTTGGGTCAAACTTAAGTGGCGGATTTCAATGATATTCGCCGGGTCTTTACCCGGTGGAATGATCTGTTAGAGATTGTTTGGGAGAGTTTATATGTCACAACAGGAAAAGCCGTCACCCTTACGGAGTCAGTCGCTGTTTAGCGTAGTGAGCAGCGTCTTCTCCTCAATGTTTGGTGTGCAGAGCAGCAAGAAACACCAGGAAGACTTCAGGCAAGGCAAGGTTTCGACCTATCTTGCCGTTGGTGCTGTTGCGACAGTGTTATTTATTCTGACAATCTGGGGAGTTGTTCAGTTGGTAGTCAGTGCGGTGCAGCCATCCTGATCCCTGCTGACTGATGCGGGGTCCATTACGCGCATTTTCCGGGGCGTTATTGAGCAGTTCCCGGGATTTATTGCCAGTGGTGCTGGTCGTGGTGTTTTTCCAGCTCGTGGTATTGCAGCAACCCATCCCCAATCTGCTGGAACTCCTTATCGGTATCCTGCTGGTCATTATCGGGCTGACTTTTTTTATCAGCGGCCTTGAGATGGCTCTGTTCCCGATCGGAGAGTCACTGGCGCATGCACTGGCTCGCAAGGGCAGTCTCACCTGGTTGCTGATCTTTGCCTTTGCACTGGGCTTCGGGACGACGGTCGCTGAACCTGCGCTGATCGCAGTGGCGGATGAAGCGGCCGCAGTGGCTTCTGCTGCCGGTGCAATAGGAGCCGGCAAGGAAGCGCAGAATGCCTATGCCGATGGCTTGCGATTGACGGTCGCTTTTTCAGTGGGTTTTGCCATCGTGCTTGGTGTCATCCGCACGATCAAGGGCTGGCCCATGCACTGGCTGATTGCGGGTGGCTATATAATGGTCGTAGGCATCACCTTCTTTGCACCGGATGAGATCATTGGCATTGCCTACGACTCCGGTGGCGTGACGACATCCACTATTACCGTGCCACTGGTGACAGCACTCGGTGTGGGACTCGCCTCGTCGATCCGTGGACGCAGTCCCATGGTGGATGGTTTCGGCCTGATTGCACTGGCGTCACTGACACCGATTATTTTCGTTATGCTTTACGGTATGGCGATACAATGAGTTTGTTGACCGACTTTCTGCAAACATTGCTCGACACGCTTCGGGACGTGACGCCGATCGTTATCGTTATCGGTGTATTTCAGTTCATGGTTATCCGCCGTCCCGTGCCACACCTGCGCCAGGTGCTGGTCGGTTTTGTCTATGTCCTGATCGGGCTGGCGTTATTCCTGCTGGGGCTTGAGAGAGCGTTGTTCCCGCTCGGGCGGGTGATGGCCATGCAATTGACCGACCCGGCATTTATCTTTGCGGGTGCTGAACAGCTTGCCGGAGCGGTACACTGGGCAGAGTATTACTGGGTCTACCTGTTTGCCTTTGCCATAGGGTTCTCCACGACCATCGCCGAGCCATCGTTGATGGCTGTTGCCATCAAGGCTAACCAGGTGTCCGGTGGTTCAGTAGGTGTGCGGGGGCTGAGAATATCCGTTGCCCTGGGTGTGGCGGTCGGGATTGCGCTGGGGTCCTGGCGAATCGTAACCGGGCTGCCGATCCATTACTTTATTATTGCGGGATATATTATTGTCGTGATTCAGACGCTGTTCGCACCTAAAATTATTGTGCCGCTGGCCTATGATTCCGGTGGCGTCACAACATCGACGGTAACCGTGCCACTGGTTGCAGCGCTGGGACTGGGTCTGGCAGAAAATGTACCCGGACGGAATGTATTAATTGATGGATTCGGGCTGATCGCTTTCGCGAGCCTGTTTCCGATTATGAGTGTGATGGCCTATGCGCAGTTATCGGAGTTTCGTGCCCAACGCGCAAAACGTAGCAAAACGGGGAGCGGATAGCTTATGCATTTCAAACTGATTATTGCCTTTGTGGAAGACTGCAAGACAGACGAGGTGATGGATGCCGCCCGCGGGGCCGGCGCAACGGGCGCAACGGTTATCAGTAATGCGCGTGGTGAAGGTATGGTAAAGAGCAAAACCTTTCTTGGCCTGTCGCTGGAAACACAGCGTGATGTATTGCTGTTCCTGGTGGAAGAGCATCTAAGCCGAAAAATTCTGGAGACGGTGTGTAAAGTCGGGAGTTTTGACGAAACATCAGGTACCGGCATCGCCTTCCAGATTGATGTTGAGGATGCCGTGGGTGTCCAGCATCAGGTGATGGAACTGGTGGAACGTGTGGAGGATGAGTTATGAGTGACCGCAAGGTGGTTCGGGTTCGTGATGTCATGAAGTCGAGGTTCGACCTGATCAATGGCAAGATGACCGTTGCCGAAGCGCTGAAAACCATGCAGCACGTCGACACCAAGTGTCTGCTCGTCGAAAAACGTCATGAAGATGATGAATACGGCATGGTGCTGTTGTCCGATATTGCCAAGCAGGTACTGGCGCGCGACCGGTCGCCCGACCGGGTGAATATCTACGAGATTATGTCCAAGCCGGTTGTGTCAGTGTCATCCGATATGGATATTCGCTACTGTGCGCGCATGTTTGAGCAGTTTGGTCTTTCCCGTGCCCCTGTTATCGATAACCGGAAAATGGTCGGCATTGTCAGTTTTACCGATATGGTACTGAAGGGATATGATTTTTAAATATGAGGGGAAGCTGCCCGGTCGTGGTGCTTCTTAGCTTGTCAGTTCCTTGAGCTTGTATAACAGTTCCAGCGCCTGGCGCGGCGTCAGGTTGTCCGGTTTAATGCCATGCAGGGCATCGACCAGCGGATGTTCCTCGTTGCCGGGGAACAGGTCGATTTGCGGTGTGTTTTTCTCGGCAGCCGCGTGATGACGAGCGCCATTCTCAAGCTCCTGAAGCTGTTTACGGGCTTCGATTAACACCTTTTCAGGAACGCCGGCAAGTGCTGCGACCTGCAGGCCGTAGCTGCGGCTGGCCGGGCCATCCTTGACCGTGTGCAGGAAAACAATGCGATCCCCGTGTTCCACGGCATCGAGGTGAACGTTGGCAATACCGGCACATTCTTCGGGCAGGCCGGTCAGCTCAAAGTAGTGAGTGGCGAATAGCGTCCAGGCACGAATACCGGCCAGCTCGTGGGCGACAGCCCAGGCCAGTGACAGGCCATCGTAGGTGCTGGTGCCGCGGCCGATTTCGTCCATCAGTACCAGGCTGCGGTTGGTGGCGTTGTTGAGAATATTGGCGGTCTCGGTCATTTCCACCATAAAGGTCGAACGGCCGCTGACCAGATCGTCGGAGGCGCCGATCCGTGTAAAAATACGATCCACCGGCCCGATTCTGGCGGAATCGGCCGGCACGAAACTGCCCACACAGGCCAGCAGTACGATCAGTGCGGTCTGGCGCATATAGGTGGATTTGCCGCCCATGTTGGGGCCGGTGATAACCAGCATGTGTTGATTGTCGTCGAGCCTGGCATCGTTGGGTACAAAGGGTTCATCGCTGCACTGTTCGATCACCGGGTGGCGGCCACCGCCAATCACAATACCGGGTTCGTCGCCGAGTATCGGGCGGGACCAGTTAAGGCGGTCGGCACGGTCGGCGAGGGTAGCCAGTACATCCAGCGTGGCGAGTCCTTCGGCACAGGCGGTCAATGGCCGCAGGCGTTCCAGCAGTTGGTCGAGCAATTGGTCATAGAGCAGTTTCTCGCGCTCCAGCGATTTGCTGCGCGCACTCAGCACCTTGTCTTCGTGCTCTTTCAGTTCCGGTGTGATGTAGCGTTCCACACCTTTCAGCGTCTGACGGCGCTGGTAGTTGTCGGGCACCTTGTCTGCCTGCAGTCGGCTGACTTCAATGTAATAGCCGTGTACGCGGTTGTAACGAATCTTTAAGGCGTTGATGCCGGAACGTTCACGTTCACGGATTTCCATATCCAGCAGGACCTGGTCACTTTGTTCGCTGAGGTAACGCAATTCGTCAAGTTCGGCGTCGTAGCCGGTGGCGATGACGCCGCCATCGCGTACCAGTGCCGGCGGGATATCAGGAATAGCTTTGCGCAGCAGTTTAAGTGTTTTCGGGTGTTCGCCAATCTGACTGGACAACCTGCCCAGCAGCGGGTCACTGTCGCTGCGCAGTAATTGCTGGAGTTCCGGCAGACGAGCCAGCGTATCGCGCAGGGCGCTGAGATCACGCGGGCGTGCAGACTTGAGTGCGATGCGTGAAAGAATACGTTCCAGGTCGCAGCTGCCACGCAGGGCTTCACGCAAAGATTCAAACAGCCGCGCCTGCAACATTGATTCAATACACTGGTGACGGTTTGCCAGCGTGTTGCGGTCACGCAGGGGCCGGTGCAGCCAGCGTCGCAGCATACGTCCGCCCATGGCGGTGACGCTTTTATCCAGCACGGCGATCAGGCTGTGCTTTTTCTCACCGGACTGTGCCTGGTCGAGCTCAAGGTTGCGGCGTGTGGCGGCATCCAGAATAACGCTGTCTTCGTGCAGCTCGGTGTGCATGCCGCGCAGGTGTGGCAGGGCGGCACGCTGGGTATCTTTGACATATTGCAACAAGGCACCCGCAGCACCCACGGCAACCGGCATGTCCTGGCAGCCAAAGCCGCTGAGGTCGTGAGTACCGAACTGCTGGTTGAGCTGGCGGGCGGCGCTGTCGGTATCGAAATGCCAGGGTGGCAGGCGACGCAGACCGGCACGCTGTGCCAGCGCCGGGGGCAGGCTGAGATCTTCGCTCACCAGCAGTTCGGCCGGTTGCAGTCTTGCGACCTCACCCAGCAGGGCGTCTTCGCCATTGAATTCCTGCACGATGAAACGGGCTGCCGACAGATCCAGCGATGCCAGTCCGAAATAACCCTCCTCGTCGCGGTGCAGAGCGACAAGCAGGTTGTCGCGGCGGTCGTCGAGCAGGGCGTCTTCAGTGAGTGTGCCCGGGGTAACAATTCGTACCACCTTGCGTTCTACCGGACCTTTACTGGTGGCCGGGTCACCGATCTGCTCACAGATGGCTACCGATTCCCCCAACCGCACCAGTTTAGCCAGGTATTGTTCGATGGAATGTACCGGTACACCGGCCATGGGGATGGGTTCCCCCGCTGACTGGCCGCGTGCGGTGAGGGTGATATCCAGCAATTCCGAGGCGCGCCGGGCATCGTCGTAGAACAGCTCGTAGAAGTCGCCCATCCGGTACAGCACCAGGATATCCGGGTGTTCGGCCTTGATGCCCAGGTACTGCTGCATCATCGGCGTGTGCTTGCGGGTGTCGGGAGCGGCTGACATGGGGCGCCAGTCTAGCCCAATTAAAGCATCCACTACAGCTTGCACATCGTGCCCGCCTTTGATACTGATGGGGTATAACAACTGGAGGTACAAAATATGAGTCTGGACCAACGGTCTTACGAAGAAAAACGGGATTTCATCCGGGTGCCGGTACAGTGTGAGGTCACCCTGGAAACGATCGACAGTGGCAGGCAATTCGTGGCCGAGGGCCGGAATCTGAGCGGGAATGGCGTGTTATTCCTTACCGAGGAGCCTCTGCAGCCGGGTGACCGGCTGAATCTGCACATTGAGGCGACCCAGGTGTTGATGTCGGTGCTGGATGCAACCATCGAGGTGGTGCGCGTCGAGGCACTGGCCGATGAGTCGCGCTACGCGGTGGGTAGCGCCATTTGCGCGATCAC